>Ga0123335_1000468_pt1 | contig 68664 bp, 66 predicted proteins | sample BiotimSIPDNA_2_FD_89707 | JGI IMG/M metagenome (GOLD analysis project Ga0123335, IMG submission 89707) | Anaerobic biogas reactor microbial communites from Washington, USA - Biogas_R2 time_0 SIP DNA | ecosystem: Engineered > Bioreactor > Anaerobic > Unclassified | place: Washington, USA... | reverse complement strand
ATCGGTGGCTGATCCACTATAATACGCAACGGCCACATAGGGGATACCGAAACCGCGGAAAACGCCCTCTTGATACTGTGCTCGAATTTGCTTCTATTGTTAGACATGAGCCTTAGTTGTACATTTTAAACATGCGAAAAAAAGCGATTACAACAGTTGAGTGTTACGCTTCTGTTACGCTTGTTAAGTATAGTTTGCATTTAAACAAAGTCTTTCTCCAATGCTAATTAAGTCTTTTAAAAAATTTAGAACTTTGTAAATCGATTTTTAATCGTTCATCATTTACCTCAATCATTTCAAACCATTCATTGATAAGTCTCTTTTATATTATTCATAACATATAACCTTTTTATTTTAAAAATCGGTTTGCTATATCAATAGCTATTTGTCTATAATCTTTTGTGCTATCAATTTGAATAACCGGACAGTTAAGCGTTTCAGCCCACTTTTCAATTCTTGCTAAATTTCGAGCGGTTACGAAACTGTGAAATTCTTGTTGTCTCTCAAACATATCGCCACCTTCAAGTACACGGTCGCCAAACCTATCAATTTCACGCTGTTTTATGCGTTCCATACGAAGGCCATGAGGTGCGTTTAGGTATACAGCAAGGTCATAAAGCGGTACAATTTCATCGCCGAAATCACCAGTGACGGCGGAGAGGACAAATGAACCGTATTTTTCAATATCGGTAAGCATCAGTTCTATACATTCATCTTCGGTGCGTGGATTTGTATATGGTATATCCGATTTATGAAAAGCATAATCTTCGTGGTCGATATGCTTAAATCCTAAAATGCGAGCAAGTTCACGGCCAATCGTGGTTTTGCCGCTACCATTTGCACCGAATATGATGATTCCGTGTGGTTTACCCATTTTTCGTACTCCATTCTTTAAGATACCATGTAGGTACAACCGATTGCATATTGTCATACCACGATAGAATGTCCGCGATTTGTCGATAGGCAAAGTCAATCTCAACTTGACCAAAAGGAATAGACCAAGGTAGAGCATTTACCGCCACACAAGCCATGTATAACGCAAGTAATCTCCAAAAATCTTCCGGGGGTTCACCATCAAAATAAGCATTTAACTGCCCTGTGGCAACATGCGGACAAGGCTTTGCGGAAAATTGCACTCCTGCTAAAGCATGGTATGGTTCAACCATTCTGAGCCGCTGAAAATCAATGACGAACAGCTCGTTGTCCTTATTTAAAATCAAATTCCCGTGATGATAGTCGTCATGCGTCAGACACATTGTACGATTTTTCATAAGGTGGCGATTTTGCTCTATTTAGGCAATTAGTTTTTTGTCACCATCAAAGGTTAAAACACAATTACGATAGTTTTGAATATAGCGATCAATTTTAGCACCGTAATTGTTAAACCAATCATCAGATGGCGGAAGCGTTTCAATTGTCTACATTTCTTTCAGGATTTTGCCGGCTTTCATGCCAAGTGCATATTTTTCTGTTTCAGGTAACAGCGGAAATATTTCTTCGTCATCGTCGCCCTCCATCCAAGTAAGCATAAGAAATACGCTTTTACCATCGTTACACACACCGAAGTCCACGGGCTGCTGCATGGGTATTCCCAAAGCGGCAACACGCTTCATGTTTTCATATTCTGTTTTCTTATGTTCATACTGTGATATATCCGCTGTGCGAATTAAAAATTGCTTATCATCCGCAGTTTTGGCGTAATATTTGTTATCGCTTGACCAACCTTTATTGATAGGTTCAATATGGGTGAATTTACGTTCAAAATCGTTCCATAACTGAGCGAGCGTAAGTTTTTCTGCAATAAAATCTTTCTTTCCGTCAAAATATTTTTCTCTGCCTGGGTCAATCGGATTTTCATCCATTAGTCGTAGTTTTAAGGCTTCGTAAGCCGTAGCTTCAGTGCTATGCGTGTTCATGTAATCTCGAAAATTAATATAGTTTATAAATTCCGAACCATCTATTTTTACAACATGAATAAAGTGCGTGACAATTCCACCAGGATTAGAATAATCGCCGCAGGCAAATAACAACGATTCATCCTCGTGATTTTCTCGTTTGCGATATAAAAAGTCTTTTTCTTCTAACGCTAGCGACAATGCCATAACTTCATCAAAGTCTTGCACTGCTACCGCTATATCAATAATCGGCTTCGCTTTAATAGAAGTAATTGCTGTGCTTCCAACGTGTTGAATGTCTTTCGCCACATCACAAAAAATACTCCAAAGCCGCTCAATCGTTTTAGATGCAACTCGTTCCCGTTCTGGATCATGGGGAGCAAGTGCGACTGTTCCACGTTTTAATCCCAATATCATATCTACTCCCACTCGATGGTCCCGGTAGGCTTCGGCGTGATATCATAGCACACGCGGTTGACGCCCTTGACCTCGGCGGTGATGCGGCGGGTGATGCGCTCGAGAACATCCCAGTCCACGCGCTCAATGGATGCGGTCATCGAGTCGACGGAGTTGACCGCACGCAGAATCACCGGCCACTCGAACGCGCGCTCACCGTTCTTCACACCGGTCGAACGGATATCCGGAACGACGGTGAAATACTGCCACACCTTTCCGTCAAGCCCGGCCTTCGCAAACTCCTCGCGCAGGATCGCGTCGCTCTCACGCACCGCTTCCAGCCGGTCGCGGGTGATCGCCCCGATGCACCGGACGCCCAGACCCGGCCCCGGGAACGGCTGACGGTTGACCATGCTCTCCGGAAGTCCCAGCGCACGTCCGCACGCGCGCACCTCATCCTTGAACAGGAACTTCAGCGGCTCCACCAGCTCGAACTGCATCCAATCCGGCAGTCCGCCGACGTTGTGGTGCGCTTTCACCGCACGCGCCGTCTTTGTGCCGCTCTCAATGATGTCCGGGTAAATCGTCCCCTGTGCCAGCATGTCGATACCGTCAAGCTTGCGCGCCTCCTCATCAAAAACCCGGATAAACTCCTCGCCGATGATGCGGCGCTTCTCCTCCGGATCCGCGACGCCCTCCAGCTTTTCCAGGAACCGATCCGCCGCGTCTACATAGATCAGCTTCGCGCCCATCTGATTGCGGAATACCTCGACGACCTGCTCCGGCTCGTCCTTGCGCAAAAGTCCGTGGTTGACGTGTACGCATGTCAGACGATCGCCGATCGCGCGGATCAGCAGCGCCGCAACCACCGAGCTGTCTACACCGCCCGACAGCGCCTGCAGCACCTTCCGCTCACCGATCTGCGCGCGCATCAGCTCGATCTGGTCGGCGATGAAGTTCTCCATGTTCCAGTTCGCCGCCGCACGGCAGGTGTCAAAAAGAAAACTCCTCAGCGCCGCATCATCGCAGGGCGCGTCAAGCGTCGGATAATCCGCAAGCACATCGGGATTTGCCTGCGGAATCGTCCCGTCCGACAGCGTGTGCAAGCCGCGGTTGAGCACGATGCCCCGCACGTTCGGGAGCTTTTGAAGCTCCTTCTCCGTGATGTCATGCGCGTGGATCTCGCTGTAGCAGCCCATTGCGCGGATTTTTCTCGCCAGACCCGCGTTGTCGTTTCCGCCCAGATCCAGTACAACGATCATATCCTGTTTCATGTTCAAAACCATCCTTAGTGCAGCATGTATGGGTTGTGCCCGCGCCGGGGAATAGGATCCGTCCCCTGCTTCCTCTTTTTGAAAGACACAACGGTATTATACCATGCAGCATGCGTTTTTGCAAGACCCGGCGCACGGAAATCTCGCGGCGCCCATGTATGACGCACATTGTTCTGCCTTACAAGCTTTCCTGGGAAATGCTTGAAAAGCGCTTGACATCCCGGCGCTTTCTGTTATACTGATTCTGTGAGATCGTCCCCGCAGACAGCCCGCGGCGTATTGCACCGGACTTCCTCCCGCTGCAATACGCCGCCTGACGGGGAACAGGGATAAAAAGGTGGGAAATCAAAATGAGTCAACTCCTGAGAATCGGCATCATGGGCGGTCATCGCGGCTCGAGCTTTGCAGCCGGCCTGAAAGCCATGAAGGGCGTTCAGTTTACCGCACTGTGCGAGCAAAACGATGCGGTCATCGAAAATATCAGGGACCGTCTTTGGCCGGAGACGAAGGTTTTTCAGGACTTCGATGAATTTATCCATTGCGGCCTGGATGCCGTGATCCTCTGCAACTACTTTCACGAACATGGGATCTACGCGATGCGCGCCCTCGAAGCCGGTATCGCCGTGCTCTCCGAGACAACCGCCGCACCGTCGCTTGGACAATGCGTCGACTTGGTTGAAACCTGTGAGAAATACAACGGCCGCTATATGCTTGCGGCCAACTGCCTGTACTTCAAAGCCGTGCACGCGATGAAAAAACGCATAGAGAGCGGAAATACCGGACGGGTGCTGTATGCGGACGCAGAGTATATCCATGGCTCCTTCGTTGACTACGAGACAACGCCGATGCCGGAGATTGATTATGACAATCTCCACTGGCGAAAAATCATGCCGGTAAACATGTACAATATGCATACGCTCGGTCCGCTGATGTACGTCACGGATTCGATGCCTTGCAAGGTTTCATGCAAAATGATCCGCGACGAGCCGTTTGCCCGTGTAAAAGGCCGGGTCCACGACTGCGTCGGCGCGGTGGTCGTGACGGAAATGTCCAACGGCGCGGTGTTTAATACCACCGGCTGCTCCTGTTATCCCCCGACGAGCAAGTGGTACCGCATCGCGTGCGAGAAGGAAACCCTCGAGACGGTCCGTTACGACCAGAAAGAGGAAGAACTGATCATCGCATCGGAGGAAGGCATCCAGCGTCTCAAACCGACCGACGAGGAGGCCGGGCTTGCGGACAAGGACATCAACCCCGAAGACGTCGCCGCTGCCAGCCACGGCGGCCTGGATTACTATGTGCTGTATCATTTCCTCGCCTATCTGCGCGGGGAAAAGGAGCCGTATTTCGATGTGTACCGTTCGGCCGCGCTCTCTGCGGTGGGTATCCTGGGCTGGTACAGCGCGCTGATGGACAGCGCCGAACTGAAGGTTCCGGACTTCCATAACAAAGAGGAGCGCGACGCGGTGCGCGGCGATGACCGCTCGCCCATCGTACGGAAATACTCCGAACGAGTCATGCCCTGCCGCATCGACGAAAAGGAATCCTTCGTCCGCTGAACGCAGACGAGGTTTCAAAGCGGCTTACACGATACCGCTTGCGTTTCAGCGCAGCGCGGACGGAACGCAGAGTATCAATGCTGATACGCAGGTCTGCGAATCTGAAAGCGTACAGGAGAGAAAAGAGCCGGAGAGAATGGGTATGACCCATAGCTTCCGGCTCTTTACATGTTTTAGGCTATTTCCCAGCGTCTGTCAAGCCGGGATTTGCGAAAAGGTCACTTCATTCCCTTCAGATGCGCAAGACACGCAAGGGTGCAGCGTTTGGCACAGTAACTGGTGCGATAGTCGTGGCTCATCGACGGATAGAACCGCTCGAGCCGCGGCATCAGTCTGCGCAGATCGTCGGCGGTGGGATGCTCCGGCATGTCGAAATCCTCCGGCATGAACGGATTGGTCTTGCGGTCGGCGCCCTGGTAGTACGCCGCGCATGTCCAGCTGTCCACACGGCCGTCCTGAGTGATCGCATGCCCCGGACATGCCCGCACGCACTCTCCGCATCTGTCGCACAGGTGTGGAGTGAACGCGGGTGTCTCGGGAAGTTCCGCGTCTGTCAGCAGTACGCACAGCCGCACCAGCGGGCCGAAGCGTTCGGTCAGCAGGCCGCCGTGCAAGCCGCGCTCACCCAGTCCGCAGCGAACCGCCGCGTCGGTGAAGTCAAGCGCCGGGCCGGGCTGCTCGTACCGCGTAATTGCGTCGTCACGCATCTCCGGAGAGGTCGTACCGTCATCCGGCAGGATCGTCTGGCAGCTGCGTATCGGCAGCGCGTCGTATCCGTTCTCCTCCAGCAGCGCCGCCGTCCTTAATAATGCGATCGGCATCACCGTCTCCTCAAGCGTGATGATCGCATTGGTGTACTGGTAGTATGTCGTCGCCTCTGTCACACCGACCGTCGCGCCGTATAAGACGCGAAATGCCGCAACAATCACCGTCCGTGTGCCGGGCAACAGGATTCGCGCGTCCGTATCATCAAAGCGGGCGATGCTGCCATATCCCACCAGATCGGCGCCGTTCTCCTTCAGACACGCCGTGATTCTCTCACTGAACGTCATACGTTCACAACTCCCTTCTCCCGCAGATGCTTCAGGCACGCCAGGTCGCACACCCGTCCGCATGCACACGCGGAGTATCCGCGCTGCGACGGATGTTCACCCCTGTACGCGTTCGCGCACGCCGCGTTGTCCTCCACATACCCGCACGCGCGTATGCAGTCTCCGCAGCGGTCGCAAAGCGTCCGGGTCACGGGTTCGTCGCACGCAAGCGGTGCGTCGGTGATGATGAACGCGAGCCGTGCCAGGGGGCCGAAGCGTTCTGACAGGAAGTTGCCGCGCAGTCCGACGTCTCCCGCACCGCAGCGTTTCGCTGCATCGGGAAAGTCGAGCAGCACATCCGGCGCGGGCAGGTCCTCCCGTACCGCGCGCGCATGCTTCAACTCATACACACTCCCGACCTCCGGGTTGTCGCGGGGATCTCCCGCGCGCTTGAGGTTCGGCGTTCCGCGCTGGACACATGCGTCATAGCCGTTGTCCTCGATTATTCCTGCCAAACGCAGCAACAGCAGCTGCGTATAGTCCTCGTCAAGACAGTCCACGCCCAGCGACACATAGTTTTTCCGCTGCCGGGGCGTGCTCATGTCGTACAGCAACGCTCTCGGGACGCGCATCACCAGACAGATCACGCACTTTGCCCACGGCAGAATGTCGCGCGGATTACGCCCTTTTGGAAGATCGTCGAAGCGCGAGATGTCCGCAATGTAACATGCGTCCGCACCGTACTTTTTCGCCGCCTCCCGGAAAGAGTCGGCTGTGATATGGTTCATGTCCGTTCCCTCCTTTACGGCAGCTTCCAGCGTTTTCCGGTGCGCAGCGGTGTCTCGAACTTCCCGTACAGGCAGCCGCCTTCCTTCTCGAGCATACTCACGCAGGCCCGGATACAGCCGCCGCATTTGGCCATATTATAGCCCACCCAGGACGGGAAGTACTGCGACAACGCACCGTAAACCTTGTAGATTTCGCTCTCGTCGGCCTTCTTCTTTCCCAGCAGCACGTCGAGCGCGCCGTCTTCGTTGCGCTCGAAGACCTCCTTCGGTACAAACGGGTTGTAATGAGGTCCCGCGTGCGTGTAGAACGCGTAGCATTTCCACTCGTCAAGCTTGCCCCACTCGCATTCTTTCCCGCCGATGTTCACCTTGATCGACTCCGTCGCAGATATGCATCCGCCCGGGCACTCGCGGACGCATGCCATGCAATGCCGGCACAGAGGCGGGCCGTCGTACAGCGGGTCGGGTTCCAGATCTGCGTCGGTGAAGATGAACGCGAGCCTTTGCAGCGGGCCGAACTGCGGCGTCAGCAGCATCTTCGACCAGCCCATCTCACCCAGTCCGCATGCCACCGCCGCAAGCCGAAATGAGAACTGGATGTCCGGCGGCATTTTCCCCTCCTTTAATGGATGTGAGAACGACAGCGTGCGGTGGTCGGAGGTACGCGTACGGGCGTTGCGATCAATCTCAATCTGCATCTCGGGCGACAATGTGTTCGCCCGGGAGCCGTCCATGTCCGACACCACGCCGCGCGCACCGGTGTTGCGGTAGAGGAATGCCGTATAGCCCGCGTCCTCAATCACCTTTCCCACATGGTACAGCACCGCCGGTGCGTACATCTCGTTGATGCCGCCGTACGCCATCGACGGGTACTGGTAGAACTGCGTACCCTGCTCGATGCCGCGCTGTACGCCGCGCGGGATGCGGAACGCCATCGCGATGCAAGTCTTCACACCCGGGAACAGTCCGCGCGGATCCATCTCAGGCGGCGCTCCCTCAAAGCGGTCCATCGACCCGAATCCGCATAAATCCGCGCCCGACGCCAGCGCCTGACGCCGGATCGCTTCCTTCAGCTCGTTCATAACATCTCTCCTTCCAAGTTGACACGCGCTTCCTCGAACCTCCGCGCGCAGTATCCGCAGTTGTCGCAGTCTCCGCCGCAATCAAGCACATGCTCCCCGAACCCGTCGAGGCGTCTGTTTTCAATCACATCCGGGTACATCGCACCGGTGAAGTCCGGCTCCAGCAGCGAGAACACCGACCCCGACGCGTACCCGGCAATGTAGCTTTCGAGCACATGAATGGGGTCTTTGGTCTGACGCGTCGCGAGCTTCACCGTGTCGAAGTACGGCAGGTATAAATGTAAGTCCTCGGGACGGATGAAGCTCACATCCCGGAGCGCGCGGACGCGGTTTTCGGGATTGCCGAGCTGCTCCCAGCACGCGCCGCGGTAGATAAGCTGCTCACCCTTCGTATCATGCTCATGTGCGACGAGCGTATCGTGGAACGCGTGCGCAGCGCAGTAAGTCATGCAGCCGGAGTTTGCAAGCATACACAGCCGCTTCCCGCGTGCCTCACACCATTTCAGCATCCGCTCGATCATTTTTCGGTCACGGTTGCACTCCCGGGCCATGTAGTATTCATCGAATGCGTCCTCGAGTGAGTTCAGCCCGCGCGTTCCGATAACCGTCATGTTGACGCTCGCCCGTGCACGGATATCCGGGAAGTTGCGCCGGACGAACCGCCCGATCAGCGGCGAGGTCGTCGTCACGGAACCCAAGCCTTCGATTCCGTCGATGAGATCGCCCAACCGCTCAAAGAAGTCCGGCGAGCGTGCGTCGGTGCCGTAGCACGCGGCGTTCAGGAGCAGATTCAGCGCGATCCCGGCGTCCCGGAAGCGTGCGAGTGACCGCTCCAGCAGCGCCGTATCCCGTGTACGCCCGCGCCCGCTCGACAGTCCCGGCCACGGGAAGTAGACCTCCCGTACCCGGTCACAGCGCTTCACGATCTCGTCAAGCCATGCCGGGTTCTCCGTGTAGCCAACCGAAAAGGACATCCGCGCGCCTGCCGTGTCCGCGATCATCCGCAGCCCTCCCCTATTTTGCATATACAACTTGATTATACCGCCGTTTCGATGTATAATCAAGTAGGGAAATCAAACATGCTCCCCGAAAAACAAACATCCCGGAGGTGAATGTCCATGTCCGCGCATCTGAAGACCCTCTCGGATATCGACCCGTATATCCGTTATGTCAACCGTACGCTGTTCGAGCCGCTGCCTATGTTGGTTCAGACGCGCGACCATCGACTCTTTTACCTGCTGGAAGGCTCCTGCGCACTGTTCATCGAAGACACCTGGCAGACGGTTCACGCAGATACATTGCTGATATGGCCCGCCGGGACGCCGTACCGCTTTGAGACCTCCGCCCCGGTACGGATGATCGTCATCGACTTCGACTATCTGCGCGGCAGCGCGTGCACCGAAAGCATCCATCCGTATCCGGTATCCCGCTACCCGGGGCCGTTCGAGACCGTCTGTGAGGACGCATCGTCACCCGTGATTTTGGAACATGGCGCCGCGCTGCGTCCGATGCTGCTGTCTCTATGCGAGGAATACGAGAACCGTCTCCCCTACTGGCAGGAGTGTGCATCGGGACTGCTGCGCTGCATACTGCTGTCCGCACACCGCAGACATGACCGCGAGTATGAATGGCTCGAGCGGCTGCTCGGCTACGTCAACGCCCATTACGCGGACGCTCTCTCCATTGAAGAACTCGCCCGGATGGTCGGCTACCACCCGTACCACGTCAACCGTGTGCTCAAGGCACGGACCGGGCTGACGTTATACCAGTACATCCAGCGCCGCAGGATGGAGAAGGCACGCTATCTGCTTGAGACGACCACGCTCCCCGTCTCCGTGATTGCCGTACGCTGCGGATTTCCCAGCGCCGAGAGTCTGCGCCTGTGCTGCCGCAGCTTAACCGGAATGTCGCCGTCCGCGCTCAGAATGACATGCATCCAAACGAAAACCATGCGGAGGAATCCGTCATGATACCCGATGAAATCCTCAGCTGCTGTCTGTGCCCTCCGGGATGATTGACATCCGACGGGATGTGTGATAGAATGCATGTAAGAAGCGACGAATCAGAAAGAGGCGTATGATTGTGAAAACTGTCCGGGACTGCTTATGGCTGTGGGGTCAGACACCCGGCTGCCATCATGTGAACCCGAACTATCGCATCCCCGGTGTGAACCGGATGACACCGTTCGAGGGCTGCATCTACATGGGAATTCCGAACATCTGCCGTGTGGTGATGTGTGGAACGCCGCGCCCGCCGTTCGATCAGGAGTCGCTGCCTTTGGAGACGCTCGACCGCGTGGTCTGGTCGGCGACGTGCATGGGGAAGGATGACGAGAACTACGCGCCGTGGGGTGATCTGGGGGAAGTCGCACGACAGGCGCGGAAATACGCGAATATCCGCGGCGTGGTGTTCGATGACTTCTATTCGGAGAAGCTGTTCCGGCTGTTTACGTTGGAGCGTCTGCGGGAGTATAAGCGCCGGCTCAGTGAGGCATCCGGACGGGAAATGGAGATCTGGGATGTGTTCTACGAACGGCAGTACAAGAAGCCGCTCGGGGATATACTGGAACGTTTCCCGGCGTTTGACGTAATCACCTTCTGGACGATGGTCGGGTCGGAGCTTGTGCATCTGCGGAAAAATCTGGAGCGGCTGTTTACGCTGGCACCCGGGAAGCGCGTGATGACCGGCTGCTACATGTGGAACTACGGCGAGGGCCGCGCATTCACACCGGAGGAGATGCGCTTCCAGCTTGACATCCAGCTCGAGTACCTGCTCGCCGGGAAAACCGAAGGCATCATCTTCTGCTCCAACTGTATCGCGGACGTCGGCATTGACGCGGTCGAACAGACCCGGGAGTGGATCGCCGAGGTCGGAGCGCTGCCTGTACCCGAAAGCCGCGCGTGCGTTACAGAAGGAACGCCGTAAAAAATATAATAAAGGGATTGACAAAACCGGGAAGCTGTTGTATAATAAATTTTGTCACATTCCGGACTCCTTCGTACGGCTTGTGGTCTCAGGCATATGGAGAGATGTCCGAGCGGTTTATGGAGCCGGTCTTGAAAACCGGTGACCCCGTGAGGGGCCGGGGGTTCGAATCCCTCTCTCTCCGCCATTTTTTCATATCGTCACCATTCGGAGAAGTACTCAAGTGGTGAAGAGGCGCCCCTGCTAAGGGTGTAGGTCGGGCAACCGGCGCAAGAGTTCAAATCTCTTCTTCTCCGCCATAACTGATACCCCTTTTGATACGATTGTGTCAAAAGGGGTATCAGTTATAAAGAAATATAAGAGCTTGATACAAAGCGTACCCGGCAATCTGGTAGAAGTGAGAACCGTATTTTGTGCCATACAGATTATTTGTTGAAAGTTGATTTGTTACTCCCAGTTTTCAATAACAACATCCGTATTCTATATAAGAGAGGGAGTGAAGCCATGCCAAGCGAGCATCAGATCATCAAAGCGGTCTATGCCGCAAAGACAGATTTGCAAAAGGCTGACGATCTGATCAGGGACTATATCCCCTTTATCCGGTCAGAAGCATCTAAATGTACTGCAAAGTACTGCACAGAGAACGATGACGAATTCAGTATTGCAATGATTGCATTTCATGAAGCAATTTCAGGCTATGAACGCCAAAGAGGTGCTTTCCTCAGCTATGCGTCCATGCTGATCCACAGCCGTATCATTGACTACCGGAGAAAAGAATCCCGTCATCAGGGACATATCTCCTTATATTCCGAAAGCGGAGATCACGGCAGAACCATCATGGATGAAGTTGCAGATGAGCAAGACCATTTTGAAGTGTCTGCCAATCTGGAAGCGACCAAACAGGAAATCGAGGAATTGTCCGCAGTCATGGCTGACTTCGGCGTCAGTTTCTCCGATGTGGCGGAAAACTCTCCAAAGCAGAAACGTACATTGGAGGCATGTGCCTCAGCGATTCAATACGCAGCTGAAAACAAGTTGCTGCTGGAGGAATTGTTGAAAAACAAGAAACTCCCCATGGCGCAGCTTGTCCTCGGTTCCGGCGTGGAACGCAAGACGCTGGAGCGTCACAGGAAGTACATATTGGTCATGCTCCTGATCCAGACCAACGGATATGAGATGATTCGTAATCACGTAAGGCATGTCCTGAAAAGGAAAGGAGGGATGCCTGTATGAAGTACCTGGTAATGGAGTGCCATCTGAGTTATGCCGTTGTTCTGGACGAAGAAGGACGTTTTTTGAAGGTGGCAAACCTTCATTATGAAGTCGGGCAGACAGTGACCGATGTCATTGAAATGCAGGTTCCGCAGTCTGTCGCGCCAAAGAAGAATACAAAGAGATGGATCTATTCCATCGCAGCAATAGCAGCCTGCTTGATGCTGGTCTTACTAGCTGTACACCAGATGGAGCCAATGATCTATGCTTCGGTATATATGACGATCAATCCGGAAATCCGCATCGATGTGAACCGTAAAGATGCAGTCATCGGTTTGGAGGGTATCAACGCTGACGGCCGCGAACTGATCGAAGGTTATAGCTATAAGAATAAAGACCTTAACCTGGTCATGGATCAACTGGTGAAAAGAGCTATTGACATGGGTTATCTGCATGAGGGCGGTCAGATCTCTCTGGTGCTGGACGCGGACCGTGAGGAATGGATTGTTTCTCACAGTGATGCATTGACAACCCATTTGAATGAGCATCTGAAAGAAATAATGTCTGTGACAATTAAAGTGACCGACAAGAATGCGAAAAACCATCGAGTGGTGATTCCTGTCGCTCCTGCAGAAAATCATAACGGCGAATCTGATTATACTGAAGAAGATGACTATGCGGAAGAATCTGACTATATAGAAACGGAAATGACAACCCGGCCGCCCGTAAGCACTGCGTCCGATGACAGCAGCCACAGTGACAACAACCACGGTGACAACAATTCTGACTATGGACAGACCGACTATGACGACCGGGACGATGTGGAAGACGATGATCGGTCCGACAACGATGCTATCAGTGACGGAGAAAGCGATTACAACAACGGCCATGACACAAAGGATGACGATCAGGACGACGATGACTCCGACGAAAGTGAGGATGAGGAAGGTTCAGATGATTCAGACGATGATGATTCAGACGATGATGATTCAGACGATGACTGACTTTTGATGCCGTCTTTGCTGCTGCCCCTTTTATGAAAAAGCACCTGCGTATTCTATATATGTAAGGCAAAAAGAAATGCCTTATTGGGCTTCAACGAAAAACTTTTTAGACCGACCCCGATTTCAGAAACGGGCTTTCGTAATCTATAAATGTAAGATGAAAAGAAGCCCTCATCTGACACAACTACATGGTATTTCATTAAAGGAGAGTAACAGCATGAAAAAATCCGTAATTGCAATCGCCCTGACTCTTATGATGGTCCTGTCCTGCCTGGCCGGCTGCAGTCAAAGCAACACATCCGATAACAGTACCGAGATCTCTTCCGGTGGTGTTCTGGTGCTGAGTGTGAACCCTGAGATTGCTGTTGAGTACGACAAAAATGGCGTAGTTACCGGCGTGACGGCCCGCAACGATGACGCTCTGTCCATTATTGCAAGCTGCAAAAGCCTGATCGGTCAGCAGACTCGTAAAGTTGTCTCTGAACTTGTAACAGCGATCGGTGAAGCCGGTTACTTTGTGGAAGAGATCGAAGGCAAACACCGCCAGATTATCATCGAGATCGAAACCGGTTCCGGTCTGCCCTATGATGCTTTCCTGGATGATGTGATTTCCGATGTTCGGAACTGCTTAAATGCCAAAAACTGGACTGCATTCCTGAATATTGAAAATGAAAGTGACTACGGCATCACAGACAATGATGACACAGACGACGTTGATGACTCCACCGACGATGATGCGTCTGACCATGACGACGACGACGATGATGCGTCTGACCATGACGACGTTGACTCCGACGACGACGTTGACTCCGACGACGACGTTGACTCCGACGGCGACGTTGACTCCGACGACGATGTTGACTCCGACGACGATGTTGACTCCGACGACGATGTTGATGACGACGACGATGTTGATGACGACGACGATGACTCCGACGACGATGTTGATGACGACGACGACGATGTTGATGACGACGACGACGATGACGATGATGACGACGATGACGATGATGACGACGATGACGATGATGACGACGATGACGATGATGACGACGATGACGATGATGACGACGATTAAAGCAAAGCAACCAGTCAAACTGCGCCACAAACTTAAGCACAGCATCAGTCTACATGATGATTTGGTCCTTGCATCCAAACTGAGAAGGCTTTTTCAGCTTCAGACAAGCAGCTTCATTGATGCTGCTTCCGCATGGCTGCCGGATATGGAGGAAATTGCGGACCTGAAAGATTGAATTAGGGAAAGTGCCGGGAGACACAAACAATTCTTTACATATCAGCGGTCGAACAACCGGCGCAAGGGTTCAAATTTCTTCTCCGCCCAAAAATGATACCCCTTTGATACGATTGTATCAAAGGGGTATTTGTTATGGAAGAGATATTATAAATTGAAAGAAGAGTTTATGGGTGCAAATCACTGGATGATTGCGATAAAAAGTGATCCAGTGCTTCATTTATTTCTTGCTCATGTCCAGCCATCATGTGCCCTCCATCTTCAAATGCAATAAAGGTGCAGTTCGGAAAACGTGGAACAGCAAGCCTTGTTTTCTCGAAGCTTGCGACAGAATCATCCTTGGCATGAAGGATTAAGGTTGGCATTTTGAGAGATTCAATAGGATATTGATCAAAATTCCTCTCCATATCAGGATTGGTTTTTTCACCATCTAAGATTGCACCGGTTTTCCGTTCGCTGATGGGTTGAATATTCTCTACCGTAGATGGAGGCAATCCCATCATTGGTTCAAATAAGGGACTGATCAGATACATTGCAAAATCTGACATCAGGGCTTCGGGTGGTGCCTGGTATTCCAGATAGCTTTCCGGCTTTTGTGCCGGCGGCATTGCAGAGCAATAGAGAATTAAACCTTTGACGCGCTCAGGATAATCAAGAGCGAAGCGGATTGCCGGTGTACCGCCTGCTGAGGTTGCAAGGACAAATACACTGTCTATCTCTAAGAAATCGAGAAGCTCGGCAAAAGCATCTGCCTGCGCTTTTGGAGATCCGTCGCCTTTCGTATCTGATCCGAGATAGCCGAAACGAGAAGGTGCAATGAGACGATTTGTCGCCTTTCGCGTCTTTACTGTCTCATAGGCTTGATCATAGCCGCCGAAAATCCCATGCACCGATAAAATAACCTCACCGTTACCTTCATCAAGATATGTTACATCACCATAGGAAAGTGACGCTGTTTTTACATCATAGTTTGCGAGAAGTTTTTGTGCTTTGATAAGACCTTGTGATGTGCGAATACCTTGAACAGCGGCATACAGCAAAAACAGCAGCAGCACACCTAAGATGATCCAAACCATGATGCTTTTCCTTCTTTTTTGTCGAATTATTTTTGATTTGTTTTCGTGCAAGCGATTCACCTCCGTGTCCAATTATGTATTCACTGTGTGTTCATGTCTCACCGGTAAAGAAACAATCACCGTTTTGTGAGATTTTTGATTCCATTGCTTTAATAGACAAAGAAAAGGGACACCATATTTTTAAAAATATAATGTCCTATCTTGGTGGAGGCGGGGGGAGTCGAACCCCCGTCCGAAAGCACATCCACGCATACTTCTCCGGGCGCATACGATCTTTTATGATTCCCTCACCTCTCCGCCGGTCGTCAGGCTGAGAGGCTGCGGTAGCTCTGCTTCATGACACGGGCGGAGCACACCCGTGTTCACGTTCGCGACTCAGGTCACGCCCTGAGGGATTGCGGAGTTAATGAGTCCGCAATACTGCCTGCAAAATCGGAGCCGTCGCCCTCTCCGACCGGACGGCTGCGTTTTTACGCAGCGTAAGCTAAGGTATTGTTGTTGTTTAATTTATAATACCCGTTTTATAGAGGTCAGGCGCCTCTGCCCGCTATACACGTCTCTGAACCCCCGTCGAAACCGGTACGCCCCCATAGATGCTTACAGCATTTCTATAATAGCATAATTCCGGTTATTTGTCAAGCTTTTATACAACCGGATCCTGTCATGAACCGCGGCTTAACCCTTCCCCTTCCGGGCCAGCTCCTCCTGTACGGCCTTCGCAAGCAGCTCTTTCCCTTCCGGCGACCGCAGTACCTCCAGCACCGCCGCGCGGATGCTCTCCTTGTAACTCGCACTCTTCAGGAACGCGTCGCGCACCGTCCCCATGTCTTCCGTCTGTGTATGCCGCATGAGGCGCGGCTTCGCCGGTACAGGTTCCGGCGCCTTTTCATCAAACGCACGGTCGATCCAGCTCTCCGACGTATTGCGCGCGTCACTTTCTCCGCGCAGATATGCCACCGTTACCTCAAAGTAGTCTGCAAGCTGCTCCTGCTGTTTCATCGTCGGCGTCACACGCCCCGACTCGATGCGGTCAAACGCCGTCTTCGGATATCCCAGCGCCTCCGCCAGTGCCGCGCGGCTCATTCCGCGTTCCGTCCGCAGCGCCTCCACTCTTTGCGCGATCGTTACCATTTCCATGCCTCCAGATTTTTTCTTTATTATAACATACGCAAGCCCTCAACGCAAGAAGGATTTTGACGGCACACATGATCGATCAAATGCTTTTATAACCTGCCCTCGGAAATAAAACCAGTTGCAAAGTCGGTAAAAACATGGTAAAATCAAACTACCATAAAGGACGAGGTTCAACACAACGGCATGAGTCAAATACAGCACGGAACAGATCGTCATGAAACTGCGGGAATCTGACCGAAAACTATACAGAAAAGCAGATTCCGCATCTGATTGATGTTTTCGTTCCCTTTTTCCGCCGTGAACCGGCGTTCCGGGAAATGTCATGGACGGTGAGAAAACAATGGGACGTTGTGTTATTGTCGGCGGTGCAGATATCAGCAATTATGACTTCATCCGAGAGAAGCTGTCTGCTGATGACTATGTGATATTCTGCGACAGCGGTTTGAAGCATTTGGAACATCTGCAGGCAAAGCCAAGTTTGATTGTCGGTGATTTCGATTCTCATGAAAATCCCGGCCTTGATGTGGAAACCATCGTTCTCCCTTGCGAGAAGGATGATACCGATACTGTGTTTGCCGTCAAAGAAGCAGTCAAAAGAGGTTTCGACGACTTCCTTTTGATCGGCGTTGTCGGGGCAAGGTTCGACCATACTCTCGTCAATGTGTCTATCCTGTTCTTTCTCGATTCCCTTGGAAAGAAAGGCTGCATCATAGACAATTACTCCGAAATGGAAATCGTATCTGACAAGCCGGTTTGCATCCACGATCGGTATTTGTTCTTCTCTCTGTTGAATTTCACCGGCTGTGCCAAAGGCGTTACCATCACCGGAGCGAAGTATCCATTGACCGATGCGCAGATTCCTTGCGAATACCAATATGGTGTGAGCAACGAAGTGCTGCCCGGTGAAACAGCGACCGTATCTGTCAAAGACGGAAAACTGTTGTTGATTAAAATCAATAAAGATAGCTGACTGCCCTGCCCCCATTAACTGAACCGGGAGCCATGTCAGGGAGTGAGTCTTGATTTGTCCATTGATGGAATAATATGCGGCCTTTCTTTGTTTTCTGCGTGCTTTCTCATAGCTGCTCTTTCTGCCGATACCGTACCTAAGGAGGGTTCACAATGAACCGCTGTTTCATTATAGACGGACACACGCACATGTATGATGATAAAATCGCAAAGAATGTAATCGATACCTTCACTGAATTTCACAAAATGCATCCCAAAGAATCGCTTGGCAAAGGGACTTTGCAGGATGTTTTACATAACATGGAGCAATACAGTATAGACTACACTGTATTGGCAAATTTTGCGCCTGCAAAAAGCATCATCAAAACCAATGAGTGGACACTTTCTGCTGCAAAACAACACAGAGGATTGATTCCGCTTATCAGCGTTCATCCTGAAATGCCGATCGATTTCATAGAGCAGTACATCGACAGGGGCGCAAAAGGAATCAAAATGCACACGGGTATACAAGGCTTTGAGCCAAACGATGAGAGATTGAAGCCTGTCTATGAATACTGTGCAAACTGCAAAATCCCTGTTACATTTCATTGCGGGGAAACATCCAAAGTCCACGTAAATGACTTTGCAGCAGTAGACCATATCCTGCCTGTATTAGAGGCATACCCGGATGTCCCATTTATATTGACGCATTTAGCAGCGGGAAACCCTTATGATGTGTACCGAATAGCGGATTCATTCCCCAACACGTACTTTGATACTTCAATCACAATGACAGGTGAACACTGCATTGACCGAATCCACGACGATTTTTGGGAGAATGACACCAACGTTGTTGATGCCTTTAGAACAGTTGGCTGCGAGAGAATCACTTTTGGTTCGGATTACCCGTTTGGAAATCCGGGAAGTGATATCCGGCGCATCCTTTCGCTGAGTTTAACCGAAAAAGAGAAACAAATGATACTTGGAATGAACACCATGCTGCTCTACCGTTTGGATATGGATGTGGAAAAATAAGCTGTTTATCCTCTGCTTGAGCAAAATTCATTTCATTCAACGGTAGGATCAACATATGTTATTACACTCATCTTACCGGTCTGTTTTGTTTGGATACGAGAATATCATAAGCCGCGGAATTATGATAGATCCGCTAAAACCGCCGAACGGGACGCCAAAGAGTTTGCGCTCAGCGATCCGGACGGAAATACAGTGATGGTGCTGTAAAAGGTAAGTTGAAGTTTTAAAAGGAGGTTTGAAGATGAGTGTAACTGAATTCATCAAAGACAAACTCATGACTGCGAACTGCGAATACATAGAAAGTTCTGATGACCGTTTTAACTTTTGGGAGCAGCATGTCAAGCTGGTCGTAAAGGAGGCGCTCTTATTAACCGAGGAATACGGTGCAGATAAAGAAATCGTTGAGCTTGGTGCGTTGCTTCACGATATAGCGCTGATTTCTCGTGTCGGTACACGACAGGAGCATCACATAAACAGCTCGGTTATAGCTGACAGCCTTCTGACTGAATACGGCTATCCGGAAGACAGAAAATCACGAGTACTCGGCTGTGTACTGCATCACAGAAGCAGCCAATATGCTGAGAATATAGAGGAGCTCTGCGTTGCTGATGGGGATATTATCTCACATTACGATAATATCCCGATGTGTTTCGGTGTTGCTTTCAAGTATAACAAAATAAACACTGATTCGGTTGATGCGTGGATAGAATATTTTGAGCATGACTGGAACGACTTAAGCGAACGAACAAAACAGACATTCAAGCCGCGGTATGACAACATAATGGATGTGTTGTTTGGCGCGTTAAAATGAGTATTGGAGGGAAGAATCGTGAGAAAAATATCAATTGAGATATCAAACAGATTCTGTCCACAGACGCTGTTTGTCTATGGTACGAAAAAAGAGGACGGCAGTCCGAATTTTGGGTTGTTTTGCTGGATCAGCTATTACGCCGATAATGGGCTTTGTATGATGGCAGGCTTATCCGAGGATAAGCTTACCCGCGACAATATCGATCGTACAGGCGTGTTCTCAGCAAATCTTGTCACCGAAAAAACGCTTGCTCTGGCTGATTATTTCGGTTGTAATTCGGGTTACGACAAAGGGAAAATGGATATTGACATCAACGTGGAAAACGGTCAGGTGCTTGACGTTCCTGTGCTGCTGGATAGTCCGGTTGCCTTTGAGCTTGAGGTTTATAAAAAGGTAGAACTTGAAGCAGGTCGAATCTATCTCTGCCAAATCAAAAATGTGCTTGTTGACGAAGAGCTTTGCGACAAGGGTCTTTCACTCGAAGAAAAAATGAATATCGTCGCGCCGGTATGCACAACAGGCAACACCTATTTCGGCTGGAACGGTAATAAAATAGCAAACTGGGGCGAGCCCGGTGTTTCGGTTAAAGCGGGCAAGAAGATAAATATTGAGATACGGAGACTCACGCCGGACAGAATTGATGATTATGTGCACTTTTTCGATGTCACACCGCATTCGACGGGTAAGGACGAACATCGTTGTTACTGTGTCTGCTGGGCAGGTGAGAACTGTAACGGAAGAGATTTTTCGACTGCAGAAAAACGTCGTGAGATTGCCATCGAATATGTGAAAAACGGAGCGATACAAGGTTATCTGGCATACATCGGCCATCAGGTTGTCGGCTGGTGCAACGCAAATACAAAATCTGTTTGCTATGATTGCATTTCATGGAAAATGTTCATGCAAACGATAAAGAAGGACGAACCGGGCATCAAAACAAAATCAATCTTCTGCTTTGCCATCGCTCCCGAAATGCGCAGAAAGTGAATTGCGACACAACTTCTCAGCCGTGTTCATGACGACGCGAAAAATGACGGCTTCGATTTCTTGGAAGCTTATCCGAACAAGAAATTTTTAAGTACGGAAGATGATTTTATGGGAACTGTCGGAATGTATGAAAAAGCGGGCTTTACAGCATGCTATGAAACAAGTGACAAACTTGTTATGAGGAAAAAGCTATCATAAGCCGATCCCGGTCCTGGTTGTAATGAAATACGCTTCGTATAAGGTGCTGCACAATGGGATCTGAAAGCCGTCGAAGAAATGCTTCCGAGGTTTGAAAGTCAGGAACCAGTCGGAGAAAACGAAGGAACGGAAAAATGACTCCCTGAAAATAGAAAGAAGAGAATCTAAAACAAGTGAATTCGGACAGACATAGGTAATAAAACTTCTCTGAGAGGAAAATATAATGTGGCTTGAACAGCTTACAAAAATGTGTATTCAATTTACAGATGCTGCGCAAATTCGGTCTAAAGATGGGGTTTCGGTATATAGAGTCAAAACCTCGTCAGGTAAATCGTATGTTTTAAAATGCTTTCAAAATGAAAGTGACCGCAGAGAGATAAAGAATTACGATATTTTGCGTTCGCTTGGCATGCAGACAATACAAATCATTGCCTCTACTGATTGCGCTATCCTTATGGAAGATATGATACACAACAGCAGTTACAGGCTTGGCGTTGCGGATGATTTGAATGACACAAGCGTGGCCATAGCTGTTGCAAAATGGTACAAGCTGCTTCATGCAAGAGGGAAGGAATTTGTTCGTCTGCACGGCACAGGTATGTACGACGAAACGGATGTGATAACACAGGATCATATCCATAAAATAGCTGAAACGACCGGTACATGCAAAAACTTGATCTGGGAACGGATAGCCGTCAATTTTGATCAGATTAAGAAGAAGATCTCATTGACAGAGCGGACGCTTACATATAACGATTTCTATTATACGAACCTCATTGTAGCAAGGGATATGAAATCTGCTTTTATGTTTGATTATAACCTGCTCGGCAAAGGATATGTCTATTCGGATATACGCAACGTCACAAGCGCTCTCGGGGTACAAGCCAAAGCAGCTTTTCTTACGGAATACGGAGGATACGATGAAAAAGAGAAGTTTATTGATGACGTTGCCGATGCTTTGGTTACGCTGCATTTCGCTTGCTGCCAAAATCATATTCCACAGTGGGCTGAAAAGTATATTGAGCAGATAGAAAACGGCTATCTTTACAGCGCCGTAGAAAGACTTCTGCAAATATGTTAGATTGCGGCGTATGGTTCCCTTCGGGTATCCTGAAAACTATAAATGCATAATAAACAATCATTACGAAAACGGAGGCTGCGTTTTATGAACAGCATACACATCGTACCCGCACAGCCGGAGCACATCGAGGCTGCCGTACAAATCGCGATCGCGGCTTGGACGCCCATCCGTGAGATCTTCCGCCGGGACCTGGGGGATACTCTCTACGACGCTTTCTTCACCGATTGGCAGAGCTCAAAACGTCGTGATGTTACGGACGAGCTGTTGTCCGGACGCGGTTTCGTCGCGCTGGACGGAAATACCGTTGTCGGGTTCATCGGATATTCACTCTCGCCCGACGGCAAGATCGGAACGATCATGACCAACGCGGTCAGCCGGGACTACCGCGGTCACGGCATCGGAGTGCGGATGTACGAGTTCATCCTGAATGTCATGCGTGAGAAGGGCGCTCAGTACGCGAAGGTGCTCACCGGAGGAGACGATGGCCATGCCCCCGCACGCCGTGCTTATACCAAAGCCGGCTTTAGCGCAAGCCTCCCGAGTGTCACCTACTACCGTGAACTGTGAGCAGAAACGACGGCTATACAGAAGGAATGGTGCTATATGCGCTATAGGGCGGTCTTTTTCGACCGGGACGGGACCCTGACATACAACGACCCCGCATGGGAACAGCTCCGCCGCGACTGTATCCGAGAGTGGTCCGGACACGACCTCGATGAAAGCTATGACTTCTTCATCAAGCACTTCCGACGTGTCCTTGACGGCGGCTATCCGTTCGCGCCGTACCGTACCGTCGGGCAGGAGCTGTCGTTCTTCCGGCAGTGGTATCTCAGTGTCTTCGAGGAACTGGGCATCACCGAGAAATGCGCAGAACGCGCTGACTATCTCACCGAACGGTTATGGTACCTGAAAAAGCAGCCCTATCCCGAAACCGTGGAGGTGCTCGAGCAATTCCGCAGTCACGGGTACCGTATGGGCGTCATCAGCGACTGCCCGCCGTCGCTGGAGCTGACGCTTACAGACTGCGGGCTGCACGGGTACTTCACATCCTTCACCGCAAGCTCGCTGGTCGGATATGGGAAGCCCGATGCGCGCATCTACCTTGCCGCGCTCGACGCGCAGGGTGTTACGGCCGCGGAATCCCTCTATGTCGACGACTGTGCCGAGGAGGCCGACGGCGCCCGGGCACTCGGGTTCACTGCCTTCCACCTCGATCGTTCCCGTACGCTCACGGATCCCCGGGTGATCCACGACCTCCGGGAACTTGCGGATTACGCCGGGGTATCCGGGTAAAGTCACCTCGCTGACCGTCGGCTCTCCCTGGGCGAGACGCCGTAGAAGCGTCGGAAGGCATCGGAGAAGTATGCGGCGCTCCCGTAGCCGCAGACCTCCGCGATGTGCTCGATCGAGTCGGTTGTGTCCGACAGCAGCCGTACCGCGCCGGTCATCCGTACCCGCGTCAGATACTCCGCCGGTGTCATCCCGAGCTGTGTGCGGAACAGCGTATGCAGATAGTGCGGATGCAGACCGACCGCCTGGCCGAGGTCTGTCAGCGTGATCCGCTCGCCGAAGTGCGCGTTCATCTTTTCCATCGCCGCACGCACGCACGGATGCAGCGCCGCCCGCTCCCTCTCTCCGGCCTGCCGATTGATGACACGCCGCGCGTCCGCCGCAAGACGGTGCAGAAACTCCGACAGCAGCGTATCATACGCGGTCTCGTAACCCGTCATACAGCAGAAGCGAAGCTGCGTGAAGAGGTCCTCATACACCTCGTACGGCTCGGGCGTCAGCACCGTCGGCGTCATATCCAGTGCGTAGTGCATGGTCTCAGGCTCCGGGATACCCTTGCGGTGTCGGGACATTTCGGATCGTTCTGCGCGGTTTCTCTCTCCGGAAAACGACAGCGTCAGCGTATGGCAGCGGTATGCGCCGTCACTGTGGCAGTGCTGTCCCGGACGCCGCAGCATCAGCGTTCCGTACGACACCGGATACGCCGTGCTGTCGACCGTGATACAACCGTCGCCCGATTGGAACAAATCAAATTCGTAGTTCATCACCATGCGATCTTCCGAAGGGGAAAGCCCGCTCTCACGGGTATATTGACCCGCTTCTATCACAAAAGGCAGAAACTCCATAAACGCATCACCTGTAGATTTCTAAAGTATTGCTGTACAGCGCCCCTTGTTTTCATCAGCATGTACGGTGTATAATAGAGTTGGATCAAGAAAAACTGACGGAGGTGCAATATGAAGGAATCCATCCGCGCTTATGCGGAGTCACTTGGGTTTGCGGTCTTCGGAATTGCCGATCCCGCGCGGTTCAACACGCTTCCGGAGAACGCACACCCATGCAGCATCCAGCCCGCGTGCAAAGCGGTGATTGTCGTGGGGATGCCGCTGCCCCGGGGCGGCTTTCGCGGCATCGAGGAAGGGACTCTCTGGAGCTACAACGGCCGGCGTGTCCCCTACCGTCTGCTTTTGGACATCGCACGATTCATAGAACAATCCACCGGTTACGAAGCCGTCGCATATGAGGCGACCCCGGCGAAGGCGATGCCCCGGAGCAGGCCCGTATCGCAGAGCCATGTAGCGCCCAATGTGATGCTCAACTTCGACTGGGCCGCGGTCGCGGCGGGTCTCGGAGAGATCGGCCTGTGCGGTCAGCTTCTCACGCCCGCCTATGGCCCGCGCGTCTCGCTGGGGATTGTTCTCACCGATGCGCCGCTCGAAGCTGACCCCGTCTATACCGGCACGATCTGTGACCGTGCGCACTGCCGTTCCTGCGCAGACGCCTGCCCGATGCACGCCATCCATCCCGACGAGACGATTACCGTCGATGTCGCCGGACGTGAGACAGTCCTCGCGCGCGTCAACTACAGTCTCTGCGCGACCTGTCCCAACGGTGCGATGCCCGATGTCAATTTTAAGATCGGGCAGGAGGAAATGATGCCCGGCTATACGGGAAATCAAGAGAAGCTCACCGAGACCTCCACCGCGCTGACCCGTAAGGACGTGCCGAATATCCTCTCCGCCGTCTGCACGCGTTCTTGCATCGCGCACCTGGAAGACAACAATCTTCTGACGATCCGTTTCCACAACAAATTCCGCGAGTCGGAGCCGTGGACGCTCCGGAACTGGGAGAGGTGAGACGATGAAAAAGACCTTAACCGCCGCGATGGTCAAGGAATGCGCGAAGAAGGCCGGCGCCGACCTCTGCGGCATCGCGAACATCGAGCGTTTCTGTAACGCGCCCCCGGAGACCAATCCGCTCAACATCATGCCCAATGCACGCAGCGTCGTCGTCCTCGCCGGACGCATCCTTGAAGGCTCTTATAAGGGCATTGAGACCAACTCCGATTGGTCATCCTACTGGATTTACGGCTATGGCACCGGTATCTACGGGCCTCTGGGCGAGGCAATGACGAAGACAATGCAGCTTGTCGAAAGCTACGGCTATGAGACGGTGCAGTCTCCGGGCAGCCATACGATCCTGCCGCATGAGGCGCCGCCCGCACGTGAACCGGTGAAGGAAGGAAAGATGCCGTCCAACGTCGTGCTTCATATGCGTCTGTCGGCTGCGGCGGCGGGTTTAGGTGAGCTTGGCTGGTCGAAGGTCTTCCTCACGCCGCAGTTCGGCCCCCGTCAGCGCTTTGAAATCTTCATCACCGACGCCGTCCTTGAGCCTGACCCATTGTACAAAGGTCACATCTGCACGCGCTGCATGAAGTGCGTCGATGCCTGCCCGGGTCACGCGCTGAGCAAGACAAAGAAGGTCAGCGTGCAGATCGAAGATCGGACGTTCGAATGGGGCGATGTCGACCTGGGCAAGTGCAAGCTGACGCACTGGGGACTCAACGAGCTTGCGTCGCCGTTCATCAAGAAGGACGTGCCGGGCTGGAAGTTGAACATCGATGAGCAGACGATGGGCTGGTACGAAGCGTTCCATTTCGGCCATGCGGTGTCGAAACGCTCAAAGTACCTAACCACAATGTCGACAGGGTTCGAAGAGCTTGGGCAGGGCGGACGCCCCGGCCCGATCTGCGGCGCGTACGGCTGTATTCAGGCGTGCTACCGGGATCTTAAGGCGCGCGGGAAAGTCGGAGTCCCGAAGCGTGAGACGACGGTCACGAAGAAGGAGCTGCTCGCTATGGCAAAGGCGTGCGGAATTGACCTCGTGGCAGTCGCACCGGCAGAGCGGTTCCGCGCGTGTACGCCGCAGTTCTCCCCGCTCTCCATTTTCCCCGAGGCGAAGAGTATAATCCTGTGTATGCAGGAGATTCCGCGCGGCAGCTACCGCGGTATCGAGGAGGGCACACTCTGGACACGCGCCGGACGTCTGATCAACGCGCGCTACATCTATTCTCTCGCGCGGATGCTCGAGGATATGGGCGGCGTGGCGGTGCCGTCGTCGCCGCTCGCCGGTGAGAGATGGCCCGAGGGCGTGAAGTTCCGCGGCGGTCAGATCGAGCCGAACGTCTACCCGGACCTCGAGTACGCATCGGTGGCGTGCGGCGCAGGTCAGATCAGCCTGACCGGGCAACTCGTCACAAAGGAGTTCGGCGTACGGCAGGCGCTGGGACTGATTACCACCGACCTCGCAATCGAGCCAGACGACCTCTTTACCGAGACGCTCTGCGACGGCAAATGTGAGAAGACCTGTCCGATGGATGCAATCGACGCGGGAAGCATCACCGAGCGTGAGGTCTGCGGTGTGACATACCGGGTGGCGGCGGTCGACCGGCGAAAGTGCCGCTACTGTCCCAACGGCGCGTTCCCCGATACCACCGCGCCGAACGCCGAGGCCAACCGCAATACCGCCGCTTGTACGCGTGACTGCGTGGTCTGCCTGGAACAGCGCGGCATCGGTACACGCAATACGCCTTTCCGGCAGCATGAGAGCTGGGGCATTGATTTAAGCGAGCTGTAAGTGATTCAACAGCGGCGGCGTTCGTCGGCTATCTGGTCTTTCGGATTTCCTCCGGAGATTATGAACCGACGGCGCCGCCTTCCTCTGTCTCGTCGGGTCATGCGCGACAGCTTTACGCTGTCCGCGCCCGTGAGCCGTGTCATCTGTCACCCTCCGTCAGACGGGCGAGAAACGCATGATCGGCGGGGCAGAACGCATAGGCGGGGATTTCGGCAGGTGTGATCCACGCAAACGCCTTGTGCTCGTATAGCCGCAGTGTTCCTTCAGCGATGCGCGCGTGGTATAATGTCAGGTGAACGGTAAGGTCGGGGTAGACATGCGTGACATCCGCGAAGACATCCCCTACCGCAATCATCACGCCCAGCTCCTCGCGGCACTCGCGGATGAGCGCCTGCTCACCGGTCTCGCCCGGCTCAATCTTACCGCCGACGAACTCCCATAAAAGCCCGCGTGCCTTATGCGCCGGACGCTGACAGATCAGAAAACGCCCGCCGTCCCAGATGAGCGCCGCAACGACCTCCGTCATAGCAATACCTCCCGCGCGGTCTTCGCCGTACGCTCCGCAATATGCGCGCCGGGTCCCGCGCGGCCATCTCCCCGGCGACTGCATACCCGAAGCGTCCGCAGTGGTTGTGAAAGCCGGAAAATACGCCGGTACGCGGCGTCTGCCGGCTCCACATACTTTCTCTGTTTCATTTGATCTGTAATGTACGCAGATATCTCTTGGTATCGTTGGAAATCCGGTTGCTTTCGATGGCCTTGCGGATGGTTTTGTTGTGCGTCCAGACCGGCAGGCGGCATTCGGTGAGATATGGAATCGCTGCATCGTACTGCTTGGCAAGAGCGGTCGCAAAGAACCATGCAGCCATCATGCTGACATAATACTCCTCGGACCGCACCGCCGCGACCCGTTCGAGGGCTTCGGGGGTAAAGGCGGCGTCGAGGTACCAGCTCATCAGCATCCCGATGCCGAAACGGACCGTGTAGGTATCTCCGCTGCCGAGCCAGAGCGGGATGTGTGCCCACAGCTCCGGCAGATGCTTCCCGAACACCTTCGGGGACATCGAGTCGCACGTCGCCCAGTTGTCCACATGCGGCAGGAACGCGTCCACCAACGCAAGCGCACGGTCAAAGTCCCGCTCCCGCTCGATGAGGAACGCGTGGAGGTTGTTCTCCTCGTAGGTCGGATGCGGCAGCGTGCGGAGGAACGATTCGGCGTCGGGCGTACCGGTAAGCTCCCGTGCGAGGGAACGCACCAGCGGTGTCCGTACGCCCAGCACGCGTGCCGGGTCGACCGTCGGCATCAGCTTGCACTGGAACGCGCGGTATTCCGGTTCCGCAAGAGCTTTCAGCCGTGTCAGAATATCCATCTGTTCTCAAACCTTTCGTGGCGGGATACCGTTATTGTACCACAGCCGCGCGGATTTCGCAAGTCCCTTGACAAAAACCCTCTCCCGGTGCTATAATACCTGCAGGAAACGTCCCCTGCGGCGTTTTCAGCGAAATGAAAAAGAAGCATATGGGGACAATGCCGTGCTTTCTCGACTCTGCTGCCGAACGGAGGTGCGCTATGACACCGCTGCTGACCGGATATGCTGCGCTGAGGACGGGTCTTCTCGGGCGCAGACTCGCACACAGCCTCTCCCCGCAGATACACGCGTACCTCGCGGACTACCCCTATGACCTCATCGAGCTTGAGCCGGAAGACATCGAAAGCTTCCTCACACGGGAATCGTACGACGCGTTCAACGTGACGATTCCTTATAAGAAGACCGTGCTTCCGTATCTCGCGGAGGTGTCGGAGGAAGCACGGGCAATCGGCGCGGTGAATACGGTTGTACGGACGGCGCGGGGGCTTATGGGGTACAATACGGATTATTACGGCTTTTCATGTATGCTCAACCGCGCGGGAATCGACCCATACGGCGCGAAGGTGCTGGTGCTGGGGACGGGCGGCGCGTCGCTGACGGTCCACGCGGTGCTGAAGGATATGCGTGCGGGTGAGGCTGTGGAGATCTCGCGGACGGGTGAGAACAACTATACAAACCTCACGCGTCACGCGGATGCCGACCTGATCGTCAACACGACGCCCGTCGGGATGTACCCGGACTGCGGACACGCGCCGCTGACGCTCGACGGTTTCCCGCGGCTGCGCGGCGTCCTCGATTTGATCTACAACCCGCGTCGGACGGCACTGTTAATGGACGCGGCGGCGCGCGGCATCCCCTGCGCAGACGGTCTGTCTATGCTGACGGCACAGGCGATCCGCGCATGCGAGCTGTTCACGGCTGTCCGGATGCCCGACGGCGCCGATGATATTGTATACCGGGGAATCTCCCGCGGGATGACCAACCTCGTCCTCATCGGGATGCCCGGCTGCGGGAAGAGCACGGTCGGACGGCTGCTCGCGGACACGCTGGGACGGGAGCTTTTGGACACCGATGTGCTGATTGAGCAGGCAGCAGGTATTCCGACCCGGGTGCTGCTTGAGCGTGACGGTGAGGCATGTTTCCGGGAACTGGAACATGCCGTCCTATGCGACGCGGGCGCAAGGCTGGGGAATGTCATCGCGACCGGCGGCGGGGTGGTGACGCGTCGGGAGAATCTTGCGCCGCTCAAGCAGAACGGCGTCGTGATCTTCCTTGACCGCGCACCGGATCGTCTGCAGACAGAGGGGCGTCCGCTGACCATCCGACATGGCGTCGATGCGCTCTACCGGCAGCGGCTGCCCTTCTATCGGATGTTCGCCGATGCAACGGTCGACGCGAACGGGTCACCGGAGGAAACCGCCGCAAATGTGCTGCGGATATGGGAGAACATGACATGAAGCTGTTGATTCTGAACGGACCGAATCTGAACCTTCTCGGGCTGCGCGAGCCGGATATTTATGGGAAACGTACCTACGCCGACCTCTGCGCGTACATCCGCGGGGTATGTGCGGAGGTCGGCGCCGACTGCGATATCCGGCAGACGAACCATGAGGGCGTACTTGTCGACCTGATCCAGCAGGCATACGGGGTTTATGACGGCATTGTGATCAATCCGGCGGCATATACGCACACGTCGGTCGCGATTCTCGACGCGCTGAAAGCAGTGGGGCTGCCGACGGTTGAGGTGCACCTGTCCGATGTCCGGACGCGTGAAGACTTTCGTCAGGTGTCCTATGTTTCCCTCTGCGCCTGTCGGACAATCATGGGGCGCGGCTTTGACGGCTACGGCGAGGCGATCCGGTGGCTTGCGGAACAACTGCATGCTGCGTTTAAATAATTTTTTTACATTGACAAACATCTCGGAATATGCTATACTGAATAACGTCCTGAATAAGTGGTGGAGTCTGTCATAGAACGCTTATTCCCAATAAACGGTTCTATTTATTCGAGGCGTTTGTAGTGGGGAAGCTGTATCAAAAAAGTTTGCGCATTACCACAAAAGAGGGGCAGCATGCGGAAATGTCCGTACGTTTCCCCCCTTTTTCTATCCGTCGCAAAACCGCAGATTTCAGGGCGAATATATCGAAAGGGGATCCCGGTTATGGAACCTCAGCTAAATCTCTTCTACGCACTCTCATTCCTCGCGGTCATACTCGCCTTCGCATTCACGGTCTACCTCTACTTATGGGTCAAACGGCAGAAAACGCAAAACGCGCGCATCATGGAAGTCTCTGAACTGATCAAGCAGGGCGCGAACGCGTTTTTACGGAAAGAATACCGCATTCTCGCAATCTTTGCGGGTGTCGCGGCAGTTATCATATTCGTTCTGCTGCCGACGCCGATCTGGAAAGGCAGCATCGTGAACAACATCGCCATCGCGCTTGCCTACATCGCCGGAACCGTGCTGTCCGCCATCGCCGGCAAGATCGGCATCCTCGTTGCAACGCTCGCAAACTCCCGTGCGGCTGAGAGCGCTCAAAAGGGCATCAAGCCGGCATTCCTTGTGGGCTTCCGCGGCGGTGCGGTCATGGGACTCGCGGTCGTCGGATTCTCGCTGCTGGGCGTCGCAGTTGTGCTGTTGATCGTCGGCGACGCAACCATCCTGCTGGGCTTCTCCTTCGGCGCAAGTTCGCTGGCGCTGTTCGCCAAAGCCGGCGGCGGCATCTTCACCAAGACCGCCGACATCTCCGCCGACCTCACCGGTAAGGTCGAGCTGGGTATCCCCGAAGACGATCCCCGCAACCCCGCCGTCATCGCCGATAACGTCGGCGACAACGTCGGTGACGTCGCCGGCATGGGCGCCGACCTCTTCGACTCCAACGTCGCGGCGATGGTCTCCGCGCTCGTCATCGCACAGTCCCTCAAAGGCGACTGGAACAATATCTCAATGATCTTCTGCTATGCCGCGCTGGGTCTGATCGCCTCTATCATCGGCATTGCCACTGCCCGTATCGGTAAGCACGGCAGCCCCACCCGCGCTCTCAACTCCTCCACTTATGTCACCACTGCCGTCTTTATCGTCTTGACCGCCGCAGCCAATCTGATCTTTGAAGGCTTCTCCTGGCGCATCTGGGGCGCGTCCGTCACAGGCTTGCTTGTCGGCGTCATCATCGGTCTGACCACCGACTACTTTACCGATGACTCCAAACCTATCGTCCGCCGTGTCGCCGAAGCGTCCAATTCCGGCGCCGCGCTCACCATCCTCTCCGGCATTTCCTACGGTCTCATCTCCGCTCTCCCCGCAATGGTCGGTATTGCCATCTCTGCGTTTGCGTCCTATTTTATCTGCGCACCGATGGGTCCCGGTTACGCCATCTTCGGCATCTCCATGTCCGCCGTCGGTATGCTCTCCATCGTCGGTATGATCATCTCCAACGACGCCTATGGACCGATCGTTGACAATGCGCGCGGTCTCGCGGAAATGGGCGGCCTTGGTGAGGAAACCATCCGCATTGCCGACGAACTCGACAGCGCCGGCAATACCGTCAAAGCCGTCACGAAGGGCTTCTCCATCGCCGCCGCAGGCCTGACCGTCATCTCACTGCTCGGCGCGTTCATGTCCGAGTCCAACGTCGTCCTCGCAGAAGCCGGCCGTGAGCTGATCACCGGTTTCGACATCATGAACCCGAATGTCTTCTTCGGCATCCTGGTCGGCGGTGCGATCCCGGCAGTCTTCTCCGCAATGCTCATCCTCGGTGTTGATAAGAACGCCCAGCGCATGGTTGCCGAGATTCGCCATCAGTTCAACACGATCGTCGGACTGCGTGAAGGCAAAGAGGGTGTGAAGCCCGACTACGACAAGTGCATTGACATTGCAACCAGCGGCGCACTGAAAGAGTTGATCCCGGCCGGTCTGATGACCATCATCGCGACGCTGCTCGTCGGCTTCATCGGCGGTCCGCTCTCCATCGGCGGCTTCCTCCTGGGGAATATCGTCAGCGGCCTGCTGCTCGCACTGTTCATGTCCAACTCCGGCGGTTTGTGGGATAACGCCAAGAAGTACATCGAAGCCGGCAACGAGGGCGGTAAGGGCAGTGACGCCCATAAGACCGCCGTCGTCGGCGATACCGTCGGCGATCCGTTTAAGGATACCGCCGGACCGTCCATCAATACGCAGATCACCGTTGTGTCGCTGGTCGCGTCGCTGATGTCCGGGCTGTTCGTCGCATTCTCGCTGTTCGGTTAAGCGAATACGCCTTCGGGGAGAGATGAAATACCTCTCCCCGATTTGTTCATCTGCGCGGACGATCGATTCATACGGGACAGGTATCCTCCGGGCGGTCCGTCACCCATTGTACTGCACTGAATACAAGCGAAACCCCAATCACTCACTTTGGAGGTGTCGTTATGGAACGCAAACGCATCGGCTTTGTCCGCACCGATTACCACAGTCTGATCTTCGCCTACTGCCTCGGTCCTTCCGACCGCTACGAGTTCCGCCGCGCAGGCGGACAGCTCTACATCCTCGAGTACGAGTCGCAGCCGACCATCCCGGTGCTGTCGACCGTTGTCGCGGGCTGCTTCAATCCGCCCAACGAGCGCAAGCGCTACGGCGAGGGTGAGGCAAAGCTCGGCGACCGTCTGACCCCCGAGCAATTCGGTCGCGCGTTCTCCTGCCCGGTCTACAGCTCTCTCGAGGAGATGGCCGACCCCGCGAAGATCGACGCCGCGTTCATCGGAAACTGCTCCTGGTACGCCGACGACCATCACCTGCTCGTCGAGCCGTTCCTCAAGGCGCATATCCCGATGTTCATCGACAAGCCCTTCGCCGATACCGCCGCACACGCCAAGGAGATCATCGACCTTGCCCGTAAGTATAACACGCCGATCTTCTCGACGTCCATTCTGCTCTACGTCGGCGCAAACCGTGCGCTCGCCAAGAAAAACCTCGGCAATCCGCGCTTCGTCGTCTCTACGTTCTCCTCCAAGATGGAACAGCGCAACGCGTCGGTGCATACAATCTCGAACCTTCTCGGCGCGGTCTGGTCAACCTCCGGGCCTTATGAGGTCGAGAGCGTCCAGTACATCGGCAACGAACAAGCGCGCGGCGAGCATGAAAAGGGCAACGGTGAGGTCTACCGCGTGCTCTTCAAGAGCGGCGTTATCGGTATCCTCAACTGCAACGACTACAACCACTATTCCTTCCGTCTGGACTTTTTCGGCTCCAACGGCACCGATACCTCCTATGTCACCGAGCCGACTCTCCGCTCCGGCATCGTCGATATCTCCAATGAATTCGCCAAGATGCTGCAGGATGGCATCCCGCCGCTCCACTACGACCGCCTCTTCGAGTTCGTCGCCATCATCGATGCCGCGCTGAAGTCCCGTGAAGAAGGCGGCCGCGAAATTACGATCAAGGAGATCGCGGACGGCGTCGGCTATGAGCTGGGGCTGCCGATGGAATGTAAAAACGTCGCGTCTGCGAGTGTGCTTTGGTAATCATACGGGGCGGCGGCAAGCCACCGCCCTTTCTTGATGCCGCTTCCTATTGCTTTTTCCCGCAATCCATGCGAAGCTTCCGTGCATGCCGTCATGTTTTTGGCATATAAAACACCTCCTTATTGGGGCCGAAAAGCCGGTTCACCCAAAAAGGAGGTATTTTACTGCAAAGCGTCAGACGTCATGCTCCGTCCGTGCAAGAACCGCGAGCTGAATGTCATCGGACAGCCGGATGAAGTATTCGCTGTAGCCGCCGACGCGGACAATCAGGTTTTTATGGTTCTCGGGATGCTCACGGGCATCGAGCATATCCTTGCGCGACATGCAGCTCACCTGAAGCTGCATCCCGCCCTGCGCGAAGAAGCCTTCCGTCAGCGCGCGCAGATGGTCTTTGATATACGCACGGCTCAGACGCAGATTAAGCACCGGCGTCCCAAGAAGCTCCGGGAGATTGAGCGCCGCCGCCGATTGCAGAAGCGCCGTCGGGCCTTCGGTATCCCGTGCGAAGATCGGCGCCAGCGAGTCTGCAAGCGGCGTCCCGTCCGCGCGTCCGTCCGGCGTCGCGGAAACAATCTTTCCGGCGGTTCCGTAGGTTACGAACTGGATGCTCGACGGCAAGAACGCGCCGCCCGTGCACGGGATGCGCTCACCGAAGAACTCATAGACCGCCTTCGTAAAGTCGTGCGCGAGTTCATCCGCGTCCGGATCGGCCACGCCGTAGTGCGGCGCCGCGTCGCAGCGTTTGAGGAACAGCGCGTCACGGCTCTCGAGCGCTTTCAGGAAACCGTCGGCATTGTAGTACCCTTTGCGGTAGATAAGCTCCCGGATCGCAAGCAGACTGTCGAGCACGTTGGGGATACCGGCGATGTTCACCACGCTCCAACTCCACCTTGCGCCGCCGGCGTTGAAATCCAGGCCGCGCTCGATGCAATCCTCCACCAGCAGCGTCCTCACCGGCTGCGGACGGTACAGTGCCCGCGCACGCCGAAACTCGTTCACGCCGTCGAGCGTCTCGAGCGTCACACGGCGGATCTCCTGTAAAAGCTCCGCAACAAACATCCCGAACGTCGGGCAGTCTTTCAGATGCGCGTGCATGAACTCCGCGAAGATCAGCGGCAGGTTGATGCCCGCGTCCAGCGAACCGACGTTGGAAATTCCCGCGAGCATCGTCTCCGTGCAGCCGCCGCCGTTGAAGCGCATCAGGTCTTCCTTCGGGATGTACGGGAACACCTCCGCGAGCTTTTTCTGAAAGGCGTCCTCATTATAGAGTGCCGGCTGACCGCCGCCCGACGCAATTGCCTCGCACGCAAGCTCCCAAATATCCTCCGGCATGTCGGGCATGACGCGCAGCTCCAGCGACGGCCTCCGCATCTCCGGAATCGCACGCAGGATGACGCGCGTCAGGTCGTTGTATGCCGGGCCGATCGAGCTGGACCACGCGTCGTTGTCGTCGACGTTCTGGAAGAACCGGCGCATCAGACCGACGGCGTCCTCACCGTGGTAGTATGGGAGCAGGTCCTCGTCGATGCGGCCGGGGTTGTCGCAGCCGTCGAGGTAGTAGATCATGTTGTACGCGACCATCGCCTCGTAAAAGTCGCGCGGCGGGGAGAAGGGCACATGTCTGAGTGCAGAAATCAGTACCGGCGGCGCATCCGCCTCGCGCAGATACTTCACGCAGCGCGCCGTGTATTCCCGCATCCCGGCGAGTACTTCCAGCAGTCCATCACGAAAGTCGCCCTCCGGGAGCTTCTCGACGCGTGCCTGATAGCCTGACAGGCCTTCCTTCAGTACGCGTCCGAAGTGGGGCATCGAGTGGGTGTAGCCGCTGCCGCCGACGTTGTGCGGTGCCTTCGGCCGCGGCAGCAGTTCCTCCTCCTCACGGACAATCGCGGCGTCCTCGTCTGAGAGCTTGCTCAATTGGGCGGTGAAGGTATAGGAGTAGTCCGGCCGGACGGCGTAGCTGTCAATGCGCGCTTTCCCGCACGGGTACAGAAGCCCGCTCTCGTAGACCGGCATCGTCACGGCGTTCAGATAGCGCCGGTACGCCAGCGCATGACGGTAAAAGCGGGAACGTTCGGGATACTCCATAAACCCCGCCAGATACGGCTCGTTTGACATGCTCTTTGTCCCTGCCTTTCTTTGATGATCCACACATCCTCCAATTCAATGATACCACCTGAAACGGTGCTTGTCAACGGGGTAACCAGAGCATTTTCACAAAAATTGTTCAGAATTAACATTCCGTACTTGTTTGATGCCTAAAGATATGATATGATAAACAGGTCATAACTTCAGTCTATAGGTGAAAGTGGTGTTCAGCTTTGGAAATCTCTGCTATCCGTACATTGTGCGAACGCATCCGCGGGAATATCGCAAAGGTAATCGTCGGCAAGGAAGACGTTGTCGACCGCTTCCTCATCGCCCTGATCTCGTCGGGGCATGTGCTGCTTGAGGACGTCCCGGGCACCGGTAAGACGATGCTCGCCAAAGCCGCCGCAAAAAGCATCGACTGCTCCTTCAGCCGTATTCAGTTCACTCCGGACCTGCTGCCGTCCGACCTGACCGGCATCAATTTCTACAACCAGAAGCGCGGCGAGTTCGAGTTTCGCCCCGGCCCGCTGTTTACCAACCTCCTGCTTGCCGACGAAATCAACCGCGCCACACCCCGTACGCAGTCGGCCCTTTTGGAGTGCATGGAGGAACGCCAGGTTACAATCGACGGTGAGACGCGCAAACTCGACGCACCCTTCATCGTCATCGCCACCCAAAACCCCGTCGAGACGCAGGGCACCTTTCCGCTCCCCGAAGCACAGCTCGACCGCTTCCTCGTCAAAACCAGTATGGGTTACCCGTCCACCGAAGACGGCGTTGCAATCCTCAAGCGCTTCAAGATGGAAAACCCGCTCGACACCCTGAAGCCCGTCGCGACCGCCGCCGAGATCACCGATGCGCAGAAGTCCTATACCCAGGTCTTCGTCTCTGACGACGTGATGGGCTACATCATCAAGCTCGCCGAGGAAACCCGCAAGCATCCAGACATCATCCTGGGCGTCTCGCCTCGCGGTACGCAGGCACTGCTGAAGGCATCGCAAATCTGTGCCATCCTCTCCGGCCGTGAATTCGTCACTCCCGACGACGTCCGTGAAATGATCCACTCCGTCTTCGGCCACCGCATCATCCTCAAAAGCTCCGCACGCATCAAGAAAAACCAGAATCTCGTCATCCTCGACAACATCGTCGGAACCGTCCCCGTGCCCACCGAAAACGTCAAGGCGAGATAAACATCTCCCGCGCGCGGCTTACCGCTGTTCTGTAGAGGAGACGTCATCTATGTGGATACAAAGCCTGTTCCTGGCGCTTCTGATTGTTATCATCCTGCAGGGACGCTATTTCCCGCGCCGCAACTTCAAGTCCCTGCGCTACCGCCGCTATTTCACCCCCGACATCATCTCCGAGGGTGATACCACCACGCTCGTCGAGCATATCGAAAATGCCCGGCTGCTGCCGATCCCGTGGGTACGCGTCGAGGCGCAGCTCTCCCCGTACCTGCTGTTCGGCAAGAGCGCGCAGGTGCCCGATAAGCACCGGCAGTTCCATCGTTCGATGTTCACCCTGTCCCCTTACTCCACCATCACCCGCCGCCATACCGTCACCTGCCCGCGCCGGGGCTATTACGCCATCCCCTCGGTTTCCATGACCACCGGCGATATTCTCGGCATCGGTGAACGCAAAAGTATGGACTTCCAGACCGATACCGCGCTGACCGTCTATCCGCAGATCGTCCCGATTGACGACATCTTCCATATCCGAAACAGCTTCACCGGTGATATCGTCGTGCGGCGCTGGATCGTCGAGGATCCGTTCTATATCCGCGGTGTCCGCGAGTACCGTCCGGGTGATCCGCAGAAGAGCATCAACTGGAAGGCCACTGCCAAGACCGGCACCATGCAGGTGCACAACTACGACTACACCGCCGACGTCCGGCTGCTGCTGCTCCTGAACATCGATACGCACGAGAATCAGTGGAGCATCACGACCGACGAGCCGTGCGTCGAGCGCGCCATTCAATATGCCGCGTCCATCGCGCAGTATTCGTTGGACAACGGCATCGAGACGGGCCTTGCCTCCAACGGTAAGTACGTCGACGACCCCGAGGCTCCCGTCTGGCTCAAACCCTGCACCGGGTCGGAGCAGCTCTCGTCGATCTTGATGACGCTTGCCAAACTGAGCTTCTGGCGCCGTGTTACGTTCCATACGCTGCTCAAAGAGACCTACGACGCCGGGCTGTCCGCCTGCGATATCCTTGTCATCACTGCCTTCACCGACGATGAGATTGAGGAAGGCTTGCAGAAGCTGCGCGATGCGGGCAACAATGTCGAGGTGCTGACCGTCGAGCATACGCCGGAGGAGGAGCTTCATGCAGCAGATTAAAAAGCTCGCCGGGGATTTCCTCAAATGCATCGTCGAAATCATCATGCTGTCGCTGATCCTCTGCGTGATCTTCATCATCGCAATGCCCGAACCGAACAGCTACATCTGGGTCGCGGTGCTGCCGGTGTTCTCTCTGATGGCCATCCTCGTCCATGCGGTTCTGAAGAAGGTACCGCTTTTGGAGTATGTCATACTGACGATTTTCTCGGCCTTCATCGCATACCTGATCGGCGGCGCGCTCACATCGTCCGTCCCCGAGATCATCTGTATGGGAATTCTTGGTACGGTGCTTGCAATCCGCGCGCGGTTCCTCGCAGCCGGATCCTGGGACGCCGTCAGTCCCATATATCTCTATACGCTGTTCATGGTCTTCAACCTCATCTTCGCGCTGCTGACCGGCATCATCCCCCTCCTCGAGCCGTTCCGTCCCGCGGCAACCGTCCTCGGGCCGATCATCGTGCTCGTCGGGCTGCTGTCGATGAACCAGCTCAACATCATCTCCCTCACCGATGTGCAGCGCGATCAGCTGAACGCCGGGAATATGGTCATCTCCAAGTCGATGAACGTGCAGAACAAGCTGCTGCTCGTCGTCATCTACGCAGTCATCCTGGCAGTATCGTGTCTGGGAATCCTGCTGCGGGCACTGAAGTGGCTGGCGCGGAAGCTCTATGCCGCGCTGATCTGGCTGGCAGATCTGTTTACCGCCGAGGAAGGCAGCATGTCCGACGGCGGAGGAGGCGGTGCCCCCGACCTCTCGATGCTCGGCGGCGACGAGGTTGTCCGCAGCCCCTTCTGGGAACGCTTCCAGGAAATCATGATTCACGTGGTTTCGTATCTCGCGGTCGCGGCATTCGCGGCATTCCTGCTGTTCATGCTCTGGAAGGGGATGCGCAGGCTGATCGCGTTCCTGAGGACCGTAAAGTTCGGCGGCGATACCGAGGACGCGGGCTTCGAGGAATATGTCGACACGAAGACGCGGCTGATCGAGCTGAAGGACCTCCCGGGCGAGTATCTCAGGCGCGCGCGTGACTGGCTTGCCGAGCAGCTCAAGCGCGAACCGCCGTGGAATGAGCTGAAGACCGTCCGCGAGAAGGTGCGCGCGCTTTACCGCAGAGCCATCTACCGCGGCATGGCGAGCGGTTACAGGCACAAAACCGTCTATACACCCCGTCAGGTCATTCCGGCGCTTGACGGACGCATCAAAGCCGACCGCGAGACGCTCGACACGTTGGCAGAATACTATGAAGCCGCCCGCTACGGCCGCGATGTCCCGATTCCTGCGGGTGTCGAACCGGATACGGTGGAACAGATCAATAAGAAGCTATGACAAACACGACCATCACGGCGATGACCCCGAACCCGGACGAGCAGCGTACGCTCGCCCGGGTTCTCGACTGTGCGGAAATCTGCCGGAGCCGCAGCGTTCCGACGCGGACGCTCTTTCTGACGCCGCGTGAACGCGAGCTTGCGGGAAAGCTGACGCCCGACGCGCTCTTTGTGCCCGAAGGCTCCGAACGGACGGCGGCGGTGTTCCTCCCCTGCTGGGCGGACGACGCGTGGACGTACGCGGAGCTGACCTATCTGCGCATCACGCGGAAAGACCGTGAGGACGCACCGTTGCACCGGGACTACCTCGGGTCGCTGCTCGGACTGGGTCTCAAACGTGAGACAATCGGCGACCTCTGGGTGCGTGAAGACGGCTGCGACCTGTGCGTGACAAAAATCGCGGCGGATTTCCTCATCCAAACGCTTGAGCGCGTCGGGCGGCACCCGGTGGCATGTACGGAAATCGCGCCCGAGGAAGTCATCCGTCCGGAGGCAGCGTACAAGGAGATACGCGACACGGTGGCGACGCTGCGGTTGGACAGCGTGGTATCGTCGGGGTTCTCGATCGCACGCGGGAAGGCTGCCGATGCTGTCAAAGCCGGGCGTGTCGCAGTCAACGGGACGGAGTGCGACAAGCCTGACCGGCTGCTCGCGGAGGGTGACACGGTCAGCGTGCGCGGACTGGGCAAATGTGTGCTCCGGAGTGTCGGCGGACTGTCAAAGAAGGGACGCGTGACGGTGATACTCCGGCGTTTGATTTAAAGATTGTGTGAGCGATATCCGACAATTCGCATGGAGCGCTTGCTTTCTGTTTCACGATGTGGTATGATATCCCTGCTCAATTCGGAAAGGATGTGTGCATATGCTGCGCATCGAACATCTGACAAAAACCTACGGCAGCAAGAAGGCTGTGGACGATCTGACCCTGCACATCGCGCCCGGGGAAATCTACGGCTTTATCGGTCATAACGGCGCCGGGAAAACCACGACGATCAAGGCATGCTGCGGCATCCTGCAATTCGACTCCGGCGAGATTGCCATCGACGGTATCTCCATCAAAGACGATCCTCTCGAGTGCAAACGGCGTCTGGCATACATCCCCGACAGCCCCGACCTCTACGACTTTCTCTCCGGTATCCAATACCTGAATTTCATCGCGGACATCTACATCATCCCGCAGAATATACGCGAGGAGCGTATTGCAAAGTACGCGGAGATGTTCGCGCTGACCTCTGACCTTGCGCAGCCGATCAGCGCCTACAGCCACGGCATGAAGCAGAAACTCGCAATCATCTCGGCGCTGATTCATGAGCCGAAGCTGATGCTGCTGGACGAACCGTTCGTCGGTCTTGACCCGATCGCGTCCCATACGCTGAAGTCGCTGATGCGCGAGCTGTGCGACCGCGGCGGCGCAATCTTCTTCTCGTTGCATGTCCTCGAGGTCGTCGAAAAGCTGTGCGACAAAGTGGCGATCATCCGCAGCGGAAAGCTCATCGCCGCCGGTACGACCGACGAGGTGCGCGGCAATGCATCACTGGAGGATGTCTTCCTGGAACTGGAGGAGAAGTAAGATGCTGCGGGCGTTATTGGCAACCCGTTTGAAATCACTGTGGTTCTCGATGTTCTCACGGATGCGGCAGGGCAAGATGTCCGGCGGAAAGAAGATCGCGATCGGCCTTTTTGCAATCTATGTGTTTGCGGCGATTATGTTCTCGCTGGGAGGAATGCTCTACGGCATCGCCGACGCCGTCGCAGGGACCGCATACGAGTATTTGATCTTCCTGCTCGCGGGTACGATGGCACTCACACTGAGCGTCCTCGGCAGCGTGTTCACCGCGCAGAAGCATCTCTTCGACGCGTCGGACAACGAGCTGCTGCTGTCGATGCCCATTCCAATGCCGATGATTCTCATGTCGCGGCTGTTGATGCTGTGGGTGCTCAACCAGGTCTACACACTGCTGGTGATGATCGCGGCGGCTGTGGTCTACGCGCTCACCTGTACGCTCACGCTCGTGAACGTCCTGACGTTGATTCTCGCAACGCTGCTGCTGCCTCTTTTGGCTCTGGCAATCAGCTGCCTGCTTGCCTTTATCTTTGAGCTGATCAGCAGTAAGATGCACAGCAAAACTGCGATTACCTACATCCTGACCGCTGTCTTCCTTGCCGCGTACTTCCTCGTTATAGCCCGCGCGGATACACTGCTCAAGCTGCTCATCGAGAAAGGTCCCGCCTTCGCCGAGAGCATACGCCGTTTTTTTCCGCCGCTGTACCTGTTCGCCGTCTCGATCACCATGCCGACCTTCACAAACGTGGCCTTGCTGATTCTCTGGACGGTTCTGCCGATGGTACTGGCGTGTGTGCTGCTGTCGAAGAACCTCCTCAAGCTGATGACGACGAAGAAGGGCGCACGGAAGATTGTTTACCGCGCCGAGTCGCTGAAAACCAGCAGCCCGTCAAAGGCGCTGCTGAACCGGGAGTGGAAGCGCTTCTTCACATTGCCGATTTATGTGATCAACTCGACGTTCGGCGTCATCCTCGAGGCCGCGCTGGCGGCGGGGCTTCTGCTCAAAGGCTCCGAGCTTACCTCACTGATGCCGGAGCTTCCGGCGCACCTGTTCCCCGCCATTGTCACCGCCGCACTCACGTTCATGGGCATCGTTACCTGCACGACCGCCGCGTCGATCTCGCTGGAAGGCAAGCGCTTCTGGATTCTCCGTATGCTGCCTGTCACGCCGTGGGATATTTTGCGTGCTAAACTCAATCTCAACCTGCTCGTCGGCATCCCGTTCCTGCTGCTCGCGTCGGTCACGGCGGTCTTTGTACTGCGCGTCGACGCGGCGACGGCGGCGCTGATGATTGCCATCCCGCTGACCGCGCAGGTCTTCGCGGCGGTCTTCGGACTGTGCGCCAACATCATGCTGCCGCGCTTCGAGTGGATCAACGAAGCCGTTGTCATCAAGCAGAGCGGCAGCGTCTCGCTCAGCGTCTTTGGTGGGATGGGCCTTGCGTTCCTCGGCTACGCGATGTATGGGCTGCTGCTGGATGTGATCGGCTCGCTCGCGTGCATGTTGATTTTCGAGGGCGTGCTGCTCGTCCTGACCGTGCTGTCCGGCGTATGGCTCGCGGCCAAAGGCATCAAACGCTTCGAGGCTTTATAAAGCCGGTGTTTATCGAATCGGGTGGGAAGGATGTCCCGCTCGATTTCTTTTTTCAGGATTGATATTTTGGGGAAACTATGGTATACTGAAGAAAACAAATGCTGTTTATATGAAAGGGGCGTTCCTTATGCGCGTACGCTTTGGTGTCTTTGCCGACCTGCATGTCGATATCATGCACGATTGTGAGAGCCGTCTACGCGTCTTCCTCGATGCCTGCCGCGACGCAGACGTTGACTTTATCGTCCAGCTCGGTGACTTCTGCTACCCTGACGAAGACCGTAAATGCTACTGCCAGCCCGACAAGCGTCCGGTCAACATCCAGAACGCGATGGATTATCCCACCTATGCCGATAAAGACACAATCCTCTCGCTCTACCGTGACTTTGAAAAGCCCTCTTACCACGTCATCGGCAACCATGACCTCGACATGTGCTCCAAGGAACAGATGATGGCGTACTACGGCAATATGACCTCGCCCTACTACTCATTCGACTGCGGCGGCGTTCATTTCGTCGCCCTCGACTGCAACTACTGCAAAGTCGACGGAAAGTACATCCCCTACGACAACGGTATCTACTTTGATTGGTCGTACGACACGCCGAGGCCGCTGCCGTACCTGCCGCCGGAGCAGCTCCGATGGCTCGACGACGATCTCTCGCGCACGGAGCTGCCGAGTGTACTGTTCTCCCACCAGATGCTGCGCGCACCGGATCTCAAGAACGCCGATGAACTTGCCCCTATTTTGCGTAAACACAACGTCATTCTCTCCGCCAACGGTCATCATCACAAGGACAACGTGACACGCATCGGGTCAACGTGGTTTTGGAACGTCAACAGCATGTCCAACTACTGGCTCGATGTCCCTTACGCGACGCTGCGCTATACACCGCAGCTCGATGTTCGCTACCCGAATATCCGCTACGTCGCGCCGTACCGTGACCCGGTCTTTGCAATCGTCACGATCACCGACGGCGTGATCGACATCCGCGGACGGAAGAGTGTTTTCGTCGGGCCGTCCCCCGCTGAGCAGGGGTTCCCGATGAAGAGCTGGGAGGACATTGTCTCTCCGTCCGTCACCGACTTCAGCCTGAGATTTTGACTCAGCATGGAAGGTGTTTCATATGCGATATGCTCGTACCATAACGCTGTGTATCCTGTGTATGCTGCTGCTGGTCTTCCCGGTACTCGCTTTGACGGCGATGGACGCGGCAGGCACATACGCCTATAAAGACGGCGTTTATACACCCGCGCAGCCGGTGTATCGGCTGGGTGATACGCTGACGGCTCCCGAGCCGGTGTTCTCCGAGGGTCTGGCGGCGATCTGCGTCGAAGGCAAATGGGGCTATGCCGCGCGTGACGGCCGCATCGTCATCGAGCCGGCCTACGACTCCGCCGGACGCTTCTCGGAGGGCTATGCGCCCGTGTCGAGAAACGGAAAGAACCTCTTCATCGATGTGACCGGCAAGACCGTGATCGACGCGTCCGCGTATGACGAAATTTCGCCGTTCTCGGAGGGCTTCGCGCGTGTGCGTCAGGACGGGCTGTATGGGTTCATCAACGCACACGGGAACGTCGCCGTCGCGGTGATCTACGAGGCGGCGTCTGACTTCAGCGACGGCCTGGCTGCCGTGCAGCTCGACGGAAAATACGGCTATATTACGGCTACAGGGCGCACGGCGATCTCGTTTGACTGCGACTTCGCGGACGATTTCACCGACGGGCTTGCATACGTGGAAAGCGCGGGCGTCGGGAAGCTGATCGACAAAGCCGGCACCGTGATCGCGGAGAACGTATACGGATTCAGCGAGGGTCTGGCACTGTTTCAAAGCGAGGACGGCTGGGGTTTTGTCGACGCGACCGGCGCGGTCGTGATCGAGCCGACGCTGCAGGATGCCGAGCTGCCGTCGGAAGGCTTCATCGGCGTGAGCGTCGAAGGCGTCTGGGGATATATGGATTACAGCGGTCATGTCGTGATCGAACCGCAGTGGGATGCAGTGTGGCCGTTCTCCGGCGACGCGGCGCTCGTCGGTACACTCTCCACCGATCTGACGACAATCGGCACATACCGCTACATCAGCCGTCTCGGGCTGCCGCTCAACGACGAGACCTATAAGGCCGCGCAGCCGTTCTCCGACGGTCTCGCGGCGGTCAGCAACGGGAAGAAGTGGGGCTATATTGACAACACAGGCACGCTCGTCGTCGACTACCTCTACGACTGCGTGGCGCCTTTTGAGGACGGGCTGGCACTTGTCGCCATCGACGGCATCTTCTCCTTCATCGACGAAACCGGTACCACGCTCTCCTTCTATACCGGCGAAGCAAAAAACAGCACCGTGACAACCGCTGCCACGACCTCTTCCACGACCGCCGCCGTCAAGCCGGGTGCGCCGTTCAGCATACGCAAATTGATTGTGATCATCGGGTCGTCAATACTGATTGTCTTCGTGCTGCTGTCGGCACTGCTGCGGATTGTGAATACAAAGCGCAGGAAACGTCCGAAGCGCCGTTCGCCGGAAGGGCGCCGCAACAATACACACTATTATGACGACGAGGATTGATTCGCCATGTTTATTAAATATGAAGGCAATCCTGTTCTGGGCAGTCAGACGCTCGGCACCTGCTTCGATGTCTACGTGACAAAGGAGAAGGATCGTTACCGGATGGATTTTTCATGGCGAAAGAAAAAATCGCTGGCGGTTTCCTTCAGTACGGATGGTATTCACTGGTGCGACCCGATCATCACGCTGTCGCCCGATCTCCGGACCGGCTGGGAGGACAACCTCAACCGGAACTGTGTGCTGAAGATCGACGGTCAATATCGGATGTGGTATACCGGCCAAGCCAGAGGATACAGCTTCATCGGCTGCGCTGTCAGCGAAGACGGCATCCGCTTCGAAAGGTCTTCTGCTGAACCGGTGTTGATTCCGGAACGCGGCTGGGAAAAGGAATCCGTGATGAATCCCTGCGTGCTGTATGAAAACGGGCTTTACCGGATGTGGTATGCCGCCGGCGAGACATATGAACCGAATGTGCTGGCCTATGCGGAAAGCCGCGACGGTCTGAACTGGCAGAAGACGAAGATCAACCCGATTTTTACCGCAGCGCCAGGCAATGTCTATGAACAGGACCGGGTCGGCGGCTGTCAGGTGATGAAAACCGATGATATGGGCTATCTGATGTTCTATATCGGGTATGAAAACATTGACAAGGCCAGAATCTGCGCGGCACGTTCCGACAACGGCATCACAAACTGGCAGCGTCTGCCCGGCAACCCGGTTATTTCGCCGGACGCGGACAGCTGGGACGCGGACGCCTGCTATAAGCCCTCGTTTCTCTGGAACCCCGAGAAGGATGAATGGATGCTCTGGTACAACGGTCGCCGCGGACACGATGAGTTTATCGGACTTGCAACAAGCGCCGGCCGCAGATTGTTTTAATCCGCAGGGGATAGATTCACAATGAATGGGTCACGCATGGACAGCGCCGTGGTTTCTTTTTGACGGGGATTGACAAACAGGCGCGTGTATGGTATACTGATCCCGCAATGGAGGTTTAGAAAGATGTTCGTTTCAGGTGTCTTCAAATCAACCAGGATGCTTTGCTCCGTAGAATTGGATAACGGCGAGACGTTGTGCGGAGCTTAATACGGAAATATTCTTCCGAGTTCGCCGGTCATATGGCAGGCAAAGGTTCAGCTCAGGGCTGAGCTTATGAAGTGTTGTCATAGACCGGTGTGGGTATGAGCTTTGATGGGCACTGACGGTTTCGTCGGTGCCCTGTTTGTTTGCTTGACACGCGGACGGCTGGGTACAGCCGTCCTATTTTCGTATACGGAGGATATCTTATGAACACCTTTGACATGCGTTATCTCGGTGTCGCGGCGGATATGGCGGGCTGTCCGAACCGCTGCCGGCACTGCTGGCTGGGAGCGCACCGCAACGGACACATGAGTATCGACGACATGCGGGAAATCGCCGCCGCGTTCCGGGGATGGCGTGACGAACACGGCCGCGGCATCGCGGAGCTGGGGTTCTTCACCTGGTGGCGCGAGCCGGACTTCCGCGACGACTACCGGGAGCTGTGGGCGCTGGAGCAGGAACTGTCCGACCCCGGACGCGCCGAACGCTTCGAGCTGCTGTCCACTTGGCGGCTCGCACGCGATGCATCCTACGCACGGTGGGCGGCAACACTCCCGCCGCAGGTCTGCCAGATCACGTTCTTCGGAATGGAGCAGACCACCGACTGGGGGATGCGCAGACCCGGCGCGTTTCGTGATCAGCTCGCAGCCACCCGCCGCTGTCAGGCGGTCGGCATTACACCGCGCTGGCAGCTGTTCCTCACAAAACGCTGTCTGCCGGAGCTCCCCGATTTTCTGAAGCTGATCCGGGAGTACCGCATCAGCAGCTTCTTCATCGGCGGCATAGATCCCGAGGGCTGCGGATACGAACTCGAAGACGAACGCATCGAGCGGGACGATCTGCGGTATATACCGGCGGAGCTGATCGCCCTGAGCCGCGACGGGCTTGACCTGCTCGGACAGCCGGAGTGTGAGCTGCTCCCGAAGCTATTTGCGGACGATTCGCCGCCGAACATCAGCGCGAATTTCCCGTGCCTGTTTGTAGACGCGGACTTCGACGTCTACCCGAACATCGCGGAACCGGCGCCGTGGTGGCGGCTCGGGAACTTCCGGCGCGACGGCGTCGACGCGGTGATGCATGCCTACCGCGACGGTAAGACCCCCGGGATGACCGCCAGCCGCACCATCCCCACGGCAGATTTTGCACGTCGGTATGGAAACTTGAACAGCTCAAAGCTGTACGACAAGTCCGACCTCATCTGCAGATTCCTGCACCGGTGGGGCGAGGATCACATGGAGGGGATAAAATGAGCATCATACATACCCACGACGTCACGCTCTACGGAGGTCGTGACATTCCCATCGTCCTGCGTCCGTTGTGTGATGCACATCTGCCGTATCTGTACCGCTGGAACGCCGATCCGGAGGTGCTCTACTGGACCGAGGGCGATACCGACGACCGCGATCTCTCCTATCCGCCGGAGGCCGTGCGCCAAATCTACGGCGGCGTCTCGCAGGCTGCGCATTGTTTTCTCATCGAAGCCGACGGCGTCCCTATCGGTGAGTGCTGGCTGCAGCGGATGAACCTCCCGGACGTCCGCGCAATGTACCCGTCCGCATGTGATGTCCGGCGCATCGACATGGCGATCGGCGAAAAGGCGTATTGGAACCGCGGCATCGGTACGCAGATGGTCAGAATGCTCGTCGACTTTGCATTCAACGGGGAGCATGTCGACGTGCTGCACTGCTTTTGCGAGGACTATAACCACCGCTCACGGCGTGTTTGGGAGAAGAACGGCTTCATGCGTGTCCTGGCTGAGCCGCTGCCGCAGCCGCAGAAAGGCCAGTGGCAATACCACTACCGCCTGACACGGCAGGAGTTCATCGCGCTCCGCCGCGTCAGGCCCGAACCGTCCGCCGTGTTCACGCTGCCCGTCGCGTCGCTGCAGCCGTCGCAGCTTTACATCAGCGCGGGCAAACTGCGGCTGGTGCGCGAGTGGTTCGACCCGGCGGACATGTCCCGTTTCGACCCCATCCCCGTAATCTCCCTTGACGGCCGCACCGTCATGACCGACGGGCACACCCGTGCAGCTGCCGCATACCTGGCCGGGTGGACGGAGCTGCCCGTCTGCCGCGACACCGATCCGCTCGATCTTGCCTCTTACCGTACCAACGTACGCTGGTGCGATGAGGATGGTATCCGCTCCCCCATCGACCTCGCGGCTCGCATCGTTCCGCACGCGGAATTTGAGCGACTGTGGAGAAAACGGTGCATGGAGCTATAATCGATAAAGGAGAGGCTGAATAGAAAAAAAGTCTACGATTCACAAAATGTCCATTGCAAAATACGGATAAAGAGGGTATAATGAATGCAGGGGAAGTGTACGCGTGACCTTGCCCGTATTTTGGGGACGTACGGCTCCCGAAAACCGAGGTGTATCCGTGGGTCTGACATCTTTTTTACAAAACTTCAATCTGTTCGATTTTATCATAACGATCTGCGCGGTCATCATCGCGCTGACATTCCATGAGCTGATGCACGGCGTTGTCGCCTACAAACTCGGAGACCCGACCGCAAAAAACGCCGGCCGCCTGACTCTCAACCCGCTGCGGCATCTCGACCCCATCGGGTTGATTTGCATGGTGCTGTTCCGTTTCGGCTGGGCGAAGCCGGTGCCGGTGGATATGCGCAACTTCAAGCATCCGCGGCGGGATATGGCGCTCGTCGCGGCGGCGGGGCCTCTGACGAACCTGCTTTTAGGCTTTATCTGCGTCTTCTTTTATTACGTCATCATGCTCTACGCCGACAGAGTCGTCTTTCTGCGGGCGATGGCGACATTTCTCATGGTACTGGGAAATCTGAGCGTCGGGTTCGCGGTATTCAACTTTCTGCCCATCCCGCCGCTGGACGGCTCAAGAGTCGCGGGACTGTTCCTGCCGCCCAAATGGTACTGGTGGCTGATGCGGTATGAACGCTACATCCAGATCGGGCTGCTGGTGCTCTTATACCTGGGTGTGCTGACGGTGCCGCTGAACTGGGCACGCAGCTGGGTGATGACGGGAATCGAGAAAATCGTGCGATGGATACTGCTGTAGTCATGGAGCCGGCGTTTGTTGTCCCCGGCGAAGGACAGCAGCTGCCGGTCTTTGAGGGGCCGCTCGATCTGCTGCTGCACCTGATTGCGAAGAACAAGGTGGAGATTACCGACATACCGGTGGCGCTGATCCTTGAGCAGTACATGGATTATCTGGGGCAGATGCACGAGCTGGATATGGAGATCACATCGTCTTTCATCGTGATGGCGGCGCAGCTGATCTACATCAAAACGCAGCTTCTGCTGCCAAAGCCTGCGGAGGAAGAAACCGAGGACCCGCGCGCGGAGCTTGCCGAGGCGCTTCTCCTCTACCGGCGTATCAAACGTCAGGCAGAGCTGCTGCGCCCGCTCACGGAAATCGGCGTCGACCGCATCCCGAAGCCGCCGTCGCCGCTGTCGGACATCCCGGCCGAGTATCACCATACACCGCAGGATTTGCTGCGGGCGCTGCGTCTGATGGGCGAACGTGCGCGGCGAGTGGCAGTACCGAAGGCGGAAAGCTTTGCGGGTGTCGTCGGACGTGAGCCGGTCCCGGTGGAGGAAAAGATCGCGCAGGTGCTGACGCTGCTGCTGCAGAAGAAGTCGGTGGAGCTGACGGAGATTTTCCGGGGCGCACGGTCACGTTCGGAGCTGGTAGCGCTGTTTCTGGCGGTTCTGGAGCTGATGAACGACCGGCGCGTGCATCTGTCGGACAGTACGGGAACCCAAACGCTGTCATTTGGGGAAGAGAAGCCGGAAAGCGCGAAAAGTACGGGAAACACGGACAAGGAGAGTGAGATGTGATGGAAGCGGCGTTGATGGCGATCCTGTTCGCAGCGGGTGAACCGGTCAGTCTGGAGCGTCTGGCAGGAGCGATGGACGCACCGGAGGAAATCGTCGAGACTGCGCTGACAGAACTCTCCGACCGTCTGAGTTTTGAGCGTGCGGGAATACGGCTTTCTCGGATGCGTGATGCATACCAGCTTGCGACGGCGCCGGAATTCGCGGATCTGGTACGGCGAACGCTTGAGACACGCCGGCCTCCTTCGCTGTCGCAGGCAGCGCTCGAGACGGTGGCAATCCTCGCGTACCGGGAACCGTGCACACGCGCGTACATTGAGCGCATCCGCGGGGTGGACAGCACGTACACGCTTTCGTCCTTATGCGACAAGGGACTTGCGGAGGAAGCGGGACGTCTGGAAGTACCGGGGCGTCCGATCTTGTACCGGCTGACGGCGAACGCGCTGCGGATGCTGGGCGTTACGTCGGTCGAGGAACTGCCGCCGCTGCCGGAAGGTGAGGAACTGCCGGCGAACACCGTCGAGACGAGTACGGAAGCGTCGGAAATACCAGCGGAAGCGTCGGAAATACCGGCGGAGGCATCGCCGTGACCGCGCTGTGGGTGACCTTGGGCATCTGCGGGTTCCTCACGCTGCTGATGCTGCTCCGCTTCGGTATTGAGGCGTCGGTCACGGACAAACGGATATTGACAGAGATCGGACAGGAGAGCACATCGTACAACGTTGAGGTCGCACTGCGTGCAGCGGGACTGCGGCATGTCCTGCTGCCGAGGAAGCCTGCGAAAAAGCTCAGACCTCCGATAATCAAAAAACGGAAACCGGCGAAAAAAAAGCCCGATAAACCGAAGAAGCCGCTGTCGGAACACATTCAGAGCATAACGGCATTGCTGCAGAGTGTACGGCATACAAAGCGGCCGCCGTTTCGGTCGATGCATGTATCGCTGAACGCGTTCACGGTAATCGGCACGGATGACGCGTGCAAAACGGCTAAGGAGTACGGGGCGGTCTGCGCGGCGCTGTCGATTCTGACACCGCTGCTGTACCAAACCTTCGATGTACACAACTGCTCGATACGGGTGGACGCGGACTTCTCGGTGTCATGGACACGCGTGGGGCTTGATGTACAGCTCACAACCTGTCTGGGTTCGTTGATTCTGGATGGGCTGGCATTTCTGATTGCATATCTGTACTACAGACCCAAGACCAAGGTCAAAGAGGAAAACAAAAGCGGAAGGAAAGGATATAAAACATGGAAGAGCATCCGATCAACGAAATGATGGGGCTGAGCCTGGAAAAAATCCGCGAAATGGCGGACGCGAACACAATTGTCGGAACGCCGATCACGACGGCGGACGGTACGATGCTGATCCCGATCTCGAAGATAAGCTTCGGTTTTGCGACGGGAGGCGCGGACTTCGGCGGTCGCGAGAAGCAGACGGAGAAGCCGGATGTGACGACGACCGACCGCAAGTCAAACTTCGGCGGCGGCGCAGGTGCCGGTGTGAACATCACGCCGATTGCGTTCATGGTGATTGCACCGGACGGGAACGTGCGGTTGATGACGATCGGCGCGCCGGCGTCGACGGCGCTTGACCGCGCGGTTGATCTGATTCCCGACATTTTACAGCGCGTCCAGAACTTTATCGAGAACCTAAAGGCGAAGCGCGACAATGCGGAAGAGGAAGCCGCATCCGAAACGTAAAAAGCCACGAACCCCGCCTCCGCTGGTATATACGCGGAGGCGGCGAATCATGCGCCAGAAGCCATCCCGCGCAGGCGTGCGTCTCGATGATGCACACGGCGCTTGTGGGGGTATGTGGCTTGCTGTCGCCTCTTCCGGGACAGACAGGTACGCTGTCGTCTTTTGCGGCAGCGCGACCTGCCGATCCATTCCGTCGCGCAGCCGAAGAAGGTCTGCGCACTCTCCCCGACGAAACCCGGTACTGTGCAGACTCTTTCTTTTGTATATTATTCTCGAAAAAAAGTCTTGCATTTTTCTGCAGGTGTGGTATAATATTATTTGTCGGTTTTGGAGATGACCCGCAAACGTGAAGTATCACATATGGGCCTGTAGCTCAGCTGGAAGAGCGTTCGGTTCGCATCCGAGAGGTCGTGGGTTCGAATCCCTTCAGGTCCACCAAAAAAACGTCAGCATTGATACAATGCCGGCGTTTTTTATTTTGCACACATTTGACCATATCATTTCTATATCAGTGATGTCCCTAAATTGACCCATTGCATGGTGTATGATTGTTGTATACAGAACGTTACTGAAGATACAAGGAGGTGGCAAACACAAAAAGCAATGAGGCAATTTTATCGAGGCTGCCGGCACAATGGACGGCAACAAGTACGGAAAGAAAGCGCTGACTGAGGGCAGGCTGTATCCGGCAGAATATTCTGCTCCGGTTACAGCAAGTGACAGGTACCGCGGTGACGACGTTGAGGAGGATACTATGAGCGCATTTGATCGGATCATCGGATATGAAACCATTAAGCAAGAACTTCTCCAGCTTTGCGATATAATCGGCAACCGGGAGATATATGAGCAGATGGGTGCCAAATTGCCGCAGGGAATCCTGCTGTATGGAGATCCCGGATTGGGGAAGACACTCATGGCAAAGTGTTTAATAGAAGAAAGCGGACTTGAAGCCTTTTTGATCCGCAGAAATAAGGGGGATAATGACTTCATCGCCGGTATTACCGATGCTTTCGCGAAGGCGAAGGAGAACGCACCATCGATCGTTTTTCTCGACGATCTGGATAAGTTCGCCAACGAGGACGATGACCATCGCGATGCCGAAGAATATGTTGCCGTACAGGCATGCATCGACGATGTAAAAAACTCCGGCGTTTTCGTTCTCGCTACTGCGAATGATATACGGAAGATGCCGCGCTCACTCACGCGTTCCGGACGCTTCGACCGAAAAATCTTCATCCGGCAGCCTACCGATACCGATGCGGTATCCATTATTACACATTACCTCAAGGGTAAGAGGGTGTCCGACGACGTTCATATGGAGGACTTGGCAAGGATGATCAGTTACAGTTCCTGCGCTGACCTTGAAATGATCCTGAATGAAGCGGCAATCAGCGCGGCGTTTGCCAGGAAAAAAACCATCGATATGTCGGATCTGGTGAAAGCCGTCCTGCGGATGCAGTATAACGCACCGGACAATTTTACCAAAGTTACGGGCGAGGACATGAAAAGGCTTGCTTTGCATGAAGCCGGCCATCTCGTGGCGAGCGAGGTTCTTTGTCCGGGCAGCGTTGGCTTTGCATCTCTGCGAACAACGGGCAGGGACTCCACCGGAGGCTTTGTCCACCTCTGTAAGGAAATGACCAATACACAAGATCTTGTTTTGATCGCGCTTGCGGGGAAGGCGGCAGTAGAGCTTTATTATTCGGAGAAATATGCAGATGGCTGTAAAGACGATATACGCAAAGCTTTTTGCTGTATTCGGAGTATCATTTCGGAGGAAGGCGCCAGAGGTTTTGGTATGATACACATGTCGGATACCCCTTTCCCAATCACGTCCGAAAATCTGAACGCAAGAAAAGAGGCGGTCGTGCACGCAGAGCTTGAGCGAAGTTATTTCATTACAAAGGATATCCTCCTGAAAAACAAAGCTTTTCTGGAAAAAGCTTCTTCGGCACTCATTGAGAAAGAGACTCTGCTCTATTCGGATATTAAAGCCATTCGGGAAAATGTGACAGTCATCGGCGTCTCCGCCTGACACAGGAAACAGTAAGGAACATTGTCAAAGGGCATGAAGCTCATAGTGCTGCTGTCCGGCTGCACAGCCGGACACATTACAAGTTATATTGTTGTAATGGCCATACCAATATTTGTTATAATTACCGAAACACAATTTGTTGTATTTGCCGAAATGTTATGTTATAATGAAACCAATTAAAATGACAGGAGTGAAAATCATGGCAAGCATGCAGGATTATCAAGAACTTGCAAACAACGCGGCTTACAAACTCGAAAGCAACCAGGACTGGAAGGCTCGCTATTCGGAATATGCGAGCAAGATTATTAATCACCTTGACGACCTAATAGCAGCCAGGAAAACTTTCCACCAACACCCACCTTTGCATATCTATGTTGTATTGGGTCGTGCTATGGAAGGCTCTCTTGAGTTTAATCTGCGGTATCTGGGACAAAGTGTCGGTGACGTAAAAGTAGAAAAAGACGAACCCTTACTACTTGTTACTGATGACCAAAAAGGCAGTAACAAAAAACGCTTCAACATAAATGAAGAAGTCTATTCAAATTGGAAGAAAACAAACTCCACATACTCCACGCCGTGGAGAAGCGATGGTGCAAAACAATTCCGAAATGCATTCAAAGCCGCCAATAAAAATTTGAACTTGCAGCCTACTATAAAAGAGCATATGTATGAAAGCCTTCTTTATACCGAACTTGAAAAGAAAGTTGCATGCGAGAAAACGTTGAAGCATATTCAGCCTATATTCTTTGGGGGTAAGGATTCTACAAGAGTTCATATGAAAACAGCGTTAAGCGCAAGTAAAGCGAAAGACGGAATCATTGAGATAAGTGAAACAGGCGGCGAAATCGACCTTTTCTGCCGAACAAGATACGGAAACACCGCTCGGTTGAATGTGATAGAAATCAAAGACAAAAATGAGTCGGATGAAACATTTCACATAGCAATAAAACAAGCAATCGCTTACGCTGTCTTCATACGCGCTTTGATCAACTCAGAAAGCGGAGAAAAGTGGATTAAGCTGTGGGGAATGGAAAATCAAAATTGGCAAAACGGATTCACAATCAACGCCGTAGTGGCAATGCCTAAGGGCAATGCCGACGATTTGTCCTTTGCCGGGCAAACCATTGCGCTCGGAAAAGATAAAATCGAGCTGCACTATATAGCTTTCACGAGTACGGTGGATCCGTCAAGCACAGGTCTGTCATTTGAAACGTCATTGAATCAAAAAGAAAACATATGACCGTTACCATCCACCGCGGTACCCATCAAATTGGCGGCTGCGTCACGGAGGTATGCTCAGGCGATACCCGTATCTTTATCGACTTCGGAAGCCTGCTTCCGGGTGAAGACGGTGTGCAGCCTGAAGAGACGATGTCCATCCCCGGCGTCACCGAGGGAGAGCCGCGCTGTGACGGCGTGTTCTTCACCCATACCCACAGCGACCACATCGGTCAGCTTGAGCGCATTCTGCCGAACATCCCGATCTATATGGGCGAAACAGCAAAGGAGATGTACCTGTTGCTGAACCGCCGGCTGGATAGAGTCCCGACGCTGAGCAAGACGAAATGCATTGCGGCTCTGGAAAGCGCGCGAACCTATGTGCCGGCAGCGCCAATTACCGTTGGCAGCATCACCGTCACACCGTTTTTGATCGACCATTCTGCCTTCGACGCATACATGCTGCTTATAGAAGCAGAAGGTCTGCGTGTGCTGCACACCGGCGACTTCCGTCTTCACGGCTTTCGCGGCAGTAAAACGCTGGAGATGCTTCGTAAATACGTAGGTCGGGTCGACTGGCTCATCTGTGAGGGGACGACACTCTCACGCACGGGAGAAGTGTATAAATCAGAGCATGCGCTGCAAGCCGACGAGCGCGCTGTTATGGAGCGGAACAAACGGGTATTTGTCCTGTGCTCCTCCATGAATATCGATCGCATCTCGGCGTTTATCAAAGCAAAGCCGGACGCAAGACCTACAGTATGCGACAGCTACCAGAAGGATATTCTCATGTGTGCAGAACGTCGTCACGGAGAAAAAACAGCGTTATACCGTTTTGGTACGCTGTGGGATGATAAAAGCCATAATCTGCATAGGCTTATGGAAAAGAAGGGTTTTCTCGCTTTCATCCGCGCGAACGACTGGTCGCGGGAGCTTTTGAAAGAGTTTGAAGACGGGGTTATCGTATATTCCATGTGGCAGGGTTATCTTTCCGGGAAGACGAAGAATCCGCAGATTGCAGAATTGCTCCAAAACAGGCAGTGGCTTCCTCTGCATACGAGCGGACATGCATTCGCGGAGGATATTAAAAGATTAGGTGAAACAGTCAATCCGCGGCGCGGGATTATACCGATACACAGCGAGTCGCCCGCGTATTTCAAAACACTTTTCCCAAATCAAAACATCGTGCTTCCATCCGACGGAGAAACGGTGGTTCTATAGAAACCGAAGGTGGTACTCCATGTATACCAAACAGCCTAAAAAACTTTTGATTATGAATATCCTTGATATTCTGAAGAAGTACAGCGACGCCGATCATAAACTGAGCCAAAAGAATATCATGGATATCCTGCAAAAAGAATATGAAATGACTGCCGACCGAAAGGCCATAAAGCGCAATCTCATGAATCTGATGGATTTCGGATACAACATTGAATATACCGAAAGAACAAGAATCAACAAAAACGGTGAAGAAGAAACTATCTATACAGACTGGTATCTCGAAAGGGAATTTTCCGATCCGGAACTGCGGCTGCTGATCGATAGTCTGTTGTTTTCGATGCGCCTGCCGTACAGTCATTGCAAAGAATTGATCAAAAAATTGGAGGGTCTGTCAAGCCAATGCTCTCGATCCAAAGACGGGCACATACGCAACCTTCCCTTGAATCAACCAGAAAACGCAGAGTTGTTTTATACGATCGAAATCCTGGACGAAGCGATCGAAAAGGCTTGTAAGGTGGCGTTTTTATACGCCGATTACGGCATCGATAAAAAGCTGCATCCGCGTTTCAATGACTCGGGGGAAGAGCGCATATATACGGTGAATCCTTACCAGATGGCCGCCATCAACGGAAGGTATTATCTTATCGGCAATTATGATAAGTACGATAATGTATCTCATTACCGCATTGACCGTATCAGAAATATCAAGCTGCTGAAAGAAAGAGCAAAGCCCAAGGGTAAGGTAAAAGGACTGGAGAATGGTTTGAATCTGCCTCAGTATATGGCGGAGCATATCTATATGTTTTCCGGCGAAAGCGCTCTCGTCACGCTGAGGGCAGAGCGTGAAATGGTCGGCGAACTGGTGGATTGGTTCGGCAGCAGCGTGATATTTTGTGAAGAAGAGGGCGGCGGTATACGTGCGGAAGTGTTTGTTGATCTTGAAGCTATGCGTTTCTGGGCGCTGCAGCATGCACCCTATGTGACGGTCCTTTCACCGGATGATCTGGTAAACAGAATAAAACAGGATTTAGTTGAGGCTGTGGAGCGATATGAGGAGATACAACTACCATAACTGATCAAGAACGTGCGGGCCATAATGACCATAGCTGCCGGGACAAAGCCCTGCCGTCCCTGATGCGCGCATTTATCCTAAGTGTTTTTCGCCGACTGTGTCCCTGAGGATCAGGGAGTATCATAAAGAAAAGCAAATGCGATAAGGCAAGGAATATCGCAGCGCTGAAAAGAAGCCGCTGACCGTTCCATTCCGAAACGGTCAGCGGTTTTGTCTTACGCTGCCGGATACCGCTGCGTTTCAGCGCGGTACAGAATGAACATTGCGATCCGGTTTTATCCAAGCCGCATTTCAAAATCCTGATACCCGAAATCGGTGAGCTTGGTCAGCCGGTTGTCGGCTGCACGCTTCCATATATCGGGCAGCGGCATACCGTTGAAGGTATTATTTTTGCAGGTGGTATAGATTGCCATATCGCCAAACAACAGCAAATCATTTTCGCAAAGAGGCGCTGTAAAGGAATAATCGCCTATGATATCCCCCGCAAGACAGGTTGGCCCTCCGAGACGGTAGACTGATTGGGTCAGATTTTCGCTGTCGGCGCCGTAAAGCGGCGGGGTATAGGGCATTTCTATCACATCGGGCATATGGCATGCGGCACTGGTATCCAGGATGGCGATCTTCATGCCATTGTTTTCTACGATGTCAAGAACGCGTGTCGCCAGATACCCCGCGTTGAGTGCCACTGCCTCGCCCGGCTCCAGATAAACCTGTACGCCCCATTTTCTCTGTGCATACAGAATGCATTTTTCAAGCCCCGGTGTGTTGTAATCCGCACGGGTGATATGATGCCCTCCGCCCATATTCAGCCACTTCATTCCGGGGAAAATGTCACCGAATTTTTCTTCTACAGCAGATAAGGTGATTTCAAGTGCATCGGCATTTTGCTCGCAGAGGGTGTGAAAATGCAAACCATCGAGCAGGGCGAGCAATCTGTCGGTCATATGTGTATCCCATTGTTCCCGCGTCACGCCCAACCTGCTTCCGACGGCACACGGGTCGTATATGGCATGTCCTTTTTGCGTGGAGCACTCGGGATTGATGCGCAAACCGATAGATTTTCCACCGTTCTTTGCTTTCAGACCGAATTTTTGCAGCTGCCTTACCGAATTGAACACGATGTGATCCGCATATTGCAGCAGCTCATCAAACTCATCCTCCCGATACGCTGTACAAAACACATGCACTTCACCGCAAGGCATTTTCTCTTTTCCGAGTCTTGCTTCATAAAGACCGCTTGCTTCAGTTCCCGAAAGATACTTTGACAACAACGGGTAAAAGGCAAAGTTCGAAAAAGCCTTTTGTGCCAGCAAAATCCTGCATCCCGTGTTTTTCATGACCGATGACAAAACTTCGCAGTTATGTATCAGCGCCCGTTCATCGATGATATAACAAGGGGTGGGCAAAGAGGCGAAAAGCTCGCTCGGAGATTTTCCATCTAAAAACCGAAACGGAGGTCTTATGTCAACTGACGGGTTCATCAGTCCACCAAAACCGGATTGCGGTTTTCTCTTCTGGGAAGACCGTATTGATCGAGGGCATCCAAAAACGGATCCGGATCAAAATTCTCCACGGTATAGACCCCCGCCTTCTTCCACGTATCCGTAAGCATCATCAGAGCGCCGCACATGGCAGGCACGCCCGTTGTGTAGCTGATCGCCTGGCTTCCCACTTCTCTATAGCATTCCTGATGATCGCATACATTATAAATGTAATAGGTTTTTTCCTGACCGTCTTTCTTGCCCGTGAAGATACAGCCGATGTTCGTTTTGCCGTGAGTCCTCGGACCCAAGCTTGCGGGATCGGGAAGGAGCGCTTTGAGAAACTTGATCGGCACAATTTCATGCCCTTCGAAGAGTACGGGCGTAGTGGAGAGCATGCCTACATTTTCAAGGCACTTCATATGGGTCAGATAGCTTTGACCGAAGGTCATAAAGAAGCGTATTCTTTTGACTTCCGGTATATTCAGCGCAAGAGACTCGATTTCCTCGTGGTGGAGAAGATACATGTCCTTCTTTCCGACTTCATCAAAGTCATACTCGCGTTTGATGCTCATAGCCGGGATTTCCACCCAACGCCCGTTCTCCCAATAGCTTCCCGGAGCTGAAACTTCGCGCAGATTGATTTCGGGATTGAAGTTGGTCGCAAAAGGATATCCGTGGTCGCCGCCGTTGCAGTCGAGAATATCGATTGTGTCAATCGTGTCAAACTCATGTTTTTTCGCATATGCGCAGTATGCCTGCGTAACACCCGGATCGAATCCGCATCCGAGCAATGCTGTAAGGCCGGCCTCCTTGAACCGTTCATGATAGGCCCATTGCCAGCTGTAATCAAAATACGCGGAAAAACCCGATTCTTTGCAGCGCTTTTCGTAAATTGCCCGCCATTCGGGATCATCTGTATTCTCCGGCTCATAGTTTGCGGTATCCATATAATGCACATTGCAGGCCAGGCATGCTTCCATGATCGTGAGATTCTGGTAAGGAAGCGCTATATGCATAACAAGGTCGGGCTTGTAGGAACGGATAAGCCGGATGAGTTCTTCCAAATTGTCAGCGTCCACTTGTGCGGTGGTTATCTTTGTATCGGTTGTGCCTTTCAGAGATTCTGCCAGCGCCTCGCATTTGGATACCGTTCTGCTTGCAATGCAAAGCTCTTTGAAAACATCGCTTACCTGACAACATTTTTTGATGGCGACAGAAGCGACGCCGCCGCAGCCGATGACAAGTACTCTGCTCATTTTGATCTCCTTTTGTTATTTATGTAGTGCCAATATCAATTCCCGCAAAACCTTGCAGGCTGTAGCCGTGGAGGCTCCGCTATGGTCCAGCATGGGGGCAAGCTCGGTTATATCCGCCCCAATGACATTTGTCTTTGAAACGGTTAAAATGGCTTCCAGCAGCTGTACAAATCCAACGCCGCCCGCTTCGGGAGTGCCCGTCCCGCTGAAAGCCGAAGGGTCGAGACAATCCAGATCGATGGTAAGATACACCGGCGTTTTTGCCAGTTCGGCACATAAATCCGCAAGACCGTCAAAACCGAATTTGTACAGGTCCGTATGGGCTTTTGCAAAGTGAAACTCCGCTCTGTCGCCGCTTCGGATACAGAACTGATGGATTCTGCCGTCTCCGAGAAGGTCGTGACAGCGGCGCATGACGGCAGCGTGGCTGAGTTTCACGCCGAGATACTCATCCCGCAGATCCGCGTGTGCGTCAAATTGCAGAATATGCAAATCGGGATATTTTGCCGCTGCCGCTCTGACGGCCCCCAATGTAACAAGATGCTCGCCCCCCACCAAAACGGGCAGCTTGCCGTCATTGAGAATCTCCGCCGCACGTTTTTCAATATCGGCAAGGGCAAGCTCGGCCGAGCCAAAGCTCAGTTCCAAATCCCCGCAATCAAATGTTGCAAAATCGGTCAGGTCTTTGTCCTGATACGGACTGTAGGTTTCAAGCCCAGAACTTTCGTGTCTGATCGCCGACGGGCCGAAGCGTGCGCCCGGCCGATAGCTTGTTGTGGAATCAAAAGGCCCGCCGAACAGCACGATACTTGATTCCTCATAGCCGCTGTCGCATCCGATGAAATTTTCGATGTTTCTTTCGATCATTTCTCGACCTCAATGAGCATATTTTCAAGAAATGCAGGAAGATAAAACGCTCCGATATGGAGTTTAGTCGTGTAATACTGCGTTTCCAGCCCGAGCGCTTCCCAGCGTTTTGCGTCAAGATCGTCAATGGGGTGATTTTTTTTGCTGGAAAAGCCAAACAGCCAGTATCCTGCCGCGTATGTGGGTATATGGGCTTGATACACCCGGCTGATGGGAAAAAGTTTTACAATCCTCTGATGGCTTCTCTGCATCGCCTCGGCATCGTGCTTAAAAAAAGGGCTGCCCTGCTGGTTGACCATAATACCGTCATCATGTAAGGCGTTGTAACATATCCCGTAAAACTCCCGGGTGAAATATCCTTCTGACGGTCCAAAAGGGTCGATGGAATCCACAATGATCAGGTCGTATTCGTCTTTACATCTTCGGATAAAGCGCAGCGCATTGTCATAATAGATGTTGACTCTGCTGTCGTCAAGACGGCTTGCGTTTTCGGGCAGATACATCCGACAAGCCTCCAGCACCATCGGATCCATTTCCACAAGGTCGATGCGCCGGATGCTGTCATATCGCGCAAGTTCACGCGCCACTCCGCCGTCACCTGCGCCGATTACAAGGACATCCTTGATGTCGGGATGCACCGCCATAGGGATATGGGTGATCATCTCGTCGTAAATAAACTCGTCCCGCTCGGTGATCACGACATTTCCGTCAAGGGTCAAAACCCTTCCGAACTCGGGAGTGTCAAAGATATCAATCTGCTGATAGTCACTCTTTTCCGAGTAAAGATGACGTTTGACGCGGATACTGTGTTTCACATCGGGGGTATGAAACTCGCTGAACCAAATCTCCATACCTGCCTCCTTATGCTAAAACATTGATATACTCGATATTCGGATCCTCGGGACCCGTCAAGGAACAGCCCTTCATTTTCGCATATTGTATATAGTCCAGTATCTCTTTGGTAATGCGCTCACCCGGGGCAAGAATGGGGATTCCGGGAGGGTAACACATCACAAATTCCGAACAAATACAGCCCTCGCTCTGACATATGGGCAGACTCTTTTTATTTGCATAAAACGCCTCCTGCGGGCTTGCCACAACCTCGGGATCAATGTATTCCTGTGACAAAAGTCCCTCAGGATCTTTTTGATAGCGGCGTCGAATTTCTGCAAGCGCGCTCACAAGACGTTCTACTTCTTGCGGTCTGTCGCCTATGGAAAGATAGGCCAGTATATTGCCAATATCTCCAAACTCAATTTGAATGTCGTATTCGTCCCGCAGAATGTCGTATACCTCTATTCCGGCCAGTCCGATGTCTCTTGTGTGGATGCTCAGTTTGGTCTGGTCGAAATCATAGATGGAATTCTCGTTGATCAGTTCTTTGCTGAAAGCATAATATCCGCCGATAGCGTTGATTTCCTCCCTTGCATATTCCGCCATTTCAATTACCTTGGGGAAAATGGTTTTCCCGCGCAATGCAAGATTACGTCTGCTTATGTCAAGGCTGGACATCAATAAATAACTGCCCGATGTTGTCTGGGTCAGATTTATAATCTGGCGGACATGCCCCGGGTTTATCTTCTCTCCGATGAGGAGCAGGCTTGATTGTGTCAGGCTTCCGCCGCTTTTATGCATTGAAACCGCAGCCATGTCGGCGCCTGCTTCCATAGCGGACACCGGCATGTTTTCGCCGAAATAAAAGTGCGTGCCGTGTGCTTCATCCACAAGGCAGAGGATATTGGCATCGTGTGCCATTTTCACGATGGCTCTCAGGTCAGAGCAGATTCCATAGTACGTCGGGTTGTTTACCAGCACCGCAACAGCATCCGGGTTTTCAGCGATTGCACGCGCTACCTGCTCTCTTTGCATGCCGAGAGAAATGCCCAGCTTTTCATTCACTTCGGGGTTTACATAAACAGGAACGACACCGCAAAGAACCAGAGCGTTGATCACACTTCGGTGCACATTCCTGGGCAGGATGATTTTATCGCCTTTCTTACAGGTTGAAAGCACCATGCTTTGAACTGAGCTTGTCGTTCCCCCCACCATTAAAAAAGCATGTGCCGCACCAAAAGCATCTGCGACAAGCAGCTCGGCCTCTTTGATCACCGAAACCGGATGGCAAAGGTTGTCCAGCGGCTTCATGCTGTTGACATCAATACCGACACATTGTTCTCCGAGAAACGAGGTAAGTTCGGGATTCCCTCTTCCGTGCTTATGGCCCGGAACATCAAACGGCACGACTCTCATTTCTCTGAATCTCTGAAGCGCCTCATAGATCGGTGCTCTGTTTTGATCTAACTTTCTCATTTCCCACCTCATAAAAACAAATGGCACAAGCTGTCATTACACAACTTGTTCCATTACTATCGGTTTATTATGGCTGTTGCAGCGTCCAAACAACAATACGGTAAGGACACAAACATAAACCTTTTCATATAATGGACAGGACAACTCAGAGTCTATATAGCAATATTACTTTTACTACTCTTTATTGATCGTTTTACAAGCTTGCGTAAATGACGCATCCGGTTATTAAGTAACCAACTCATAAAATTGGGTTTTTCACCCAATCAATAATGACGATGTTGCACCGTCAATCGGCAGTGGACCCGGCTGTCCGTCAGGCCTTAACTCCATAAAGAGTGGTCCAAATAAAGCGCATATATGACCCTGGTCATAGCTCCATTCTTATTCAGTATATATCATACGCTCTGTTTTGTCAATATGTTTTTATTATTTTACATTACGCAGCGCAAGCTAACGAAATAAGTCCGGGTTGTGCACTCGAAACGTTAGTTTGCAAGTTTTAGACAAAAAGAACCTGTGCGAGTGTTCGCTCACGCACAGGTTCTTTCGCATGTGTCTCCAAAGGCTGATTCTATTGATTGCCGCCATGATTTTGCTTGCCGTTGCTGCCTTGACCGTCTCCGCTTCCATGTCTTCCGGAACCGTTGCCGTTCTGAAAGGCGGCAGAGCCGTCAGAGAGCTCTTCAATCCGATCCCTTATCTGCCGCATGGTCAAGCCCAGGATATCTTCGGTGGAAATTGTTGGGTCAAGCGCCTGCAGCTCCTGAAATGCCGTGTACTTTCCGAAGGACAATCCGGCATCATGAGCTGCCTTTACATCCTCACGGTTTCCGCGCCGGTACTCTACATTCGGTGAGGCGGCAAAGTCGCAGGCAGCGATTTGTCTTTGCATTTCTTCGCTTTTTTGCTCGGTGTTCCCGATGACCGTAATGGAAACAAGCCCGTCGTTTTCTCGATACGGCTGCATCTCATCGCTCGACATCAGAGTGTCAAGCGCATCGGAGTAGCTGAGATTTTTAAGCTCGACAGACGCGGCAAGTGCAGCTCCGTCGTCGTTGTAGCCCGTCACCGATACGACGCGGTCAAAGCGGTTAACGCCCAGTTCGATCGAAGGATTGACGTCAACGCTGATGGCGGATACCGGCGTCATATAAAAATGCCAGCTGCCGAGACCCAGCAGCACCAATGCAAGGCTTGCAAACACAGTTGCGATTCGTTTCGTATGGAAAGGCTTGGGGGCAATCTTCGATTTAAGAAATGCTTTCGTGCTCCGCTTGAGCGCTTCCTCCGCGTGTATGCTGTCTATGGCGTCATGGATTTTCTGATACAATTTCTTCACCTCCCAAGGTTTCTCGCAGCAGACCTTTGGCACGGTTCAAATGCGTATAGATCGTGTTGACATTCTTGTTGAGCAATTGTCCGATCTCCACTGCGGAATAGCCCTCATAATAGTGAAGATAGACCACGTCCCTGTACTTTGCCGGCAGCGCCAGCACCGCCTCAAGCACCTCACGGTGATCGTCGTCAGCGTCGGTATCCGCCGGAATGACTTCATCCAATGGGACTGTATGATTGCGGAAGAAGCTTTTCAGCAGATCCTTGCAGGCATTGATGGTCACACGAATAAACCATGCCTTTTCGTGTTCCTCGTTTTCAAACACAGCGGAGCTGAGGATATATTTCAGAAACACGGTCTGGAATATATCCTCTGTATCGGCATAGCTTTTCAAATGTACCATACAAATCCGCCGGACAGTGTCGGCATACAGTTCAATGGCACGGTTTGCTTCCGCCTCGCTCCGCATAGTAAACCTTCCTTGTTATTTATTCCGTCCGCCTATTTTGCCGCGCTGTGCGCCGGTTCCATCCTGCGGGCGGATACCGCCGTTGGGAGAGTTGTCGCATACACCGTCGCCGTCTGCGTCCGCAAACCCGGCTCTATTGCCCGCGCCTTGACCCGTGCGTTTGCCGGTTCCATCCTGCGGACGGACACCGCCGTTGGGGCAGCTGTCGCACACACCGTTGCCGTCAGCGTCCACAAACCGGGTTCTATTGCCCGTGCCCTGACCTGTGCGTTTGCCGGTTCCATCCTGCGGACGGACACCGCCGTTGGGAGAGTTGTCACATACACCGTCGCCGTCTGCGTCCGCAAACCCGGCTCTATTGCCCGCGCCTTGACCTGTGCGTTTGCCGGTTCCATTCTGCGGACGGACACCGCCGTTGGGGCAGTTGTCGCATATACCGTCGCCGTCTGCGTCGGCTCCACCGCAGACATCACATATGCCGTCGTTGTTTGCATCTGTGAAGTTGACTCCACGTTTGCCCGACGCGGCATATGCGCTGGCAGTACCGATGGACAGCACCAATGCAACTACCAAAAGGATCGAGAAGACTTTTTTCATGAGATTGACCTCCGTAAATATTGTAAGTCACAAGTGACTTCACTTACAATACGATTGACGGAGGCCAATCCTTTCATTTATTTTCAGCAGTTTCATTTATTCTGCTGCACGCACAGCATGCTCCGGGTATAAACATCGATCCAAGCAGCCCGCCGAGGATCCCGCCGAATACGGTCGAAATTATCGGGTTCGATGCAATGACGCAGGTTCCGCTGGCGCATCCCACGAAGCGATAGTACAAATATCCTCCCACGGCGCCAACAACTGCTGTAATAATAATTGGAAGGTATTTCTTGAAAAAAGCTGTTTGTTTCATAGATTAAACGCCTCCTTTTGCCTATAGTATAGAGGAGAAAGCGTTACGTTTCAGTGAGTTTATCACGCTATATACATATCAAAAGCGCAGAAAAAAGTGCTTGTGATGAGAATGACAAAAACAGGCTCCATGAGCGACTCGGAAACAGTCACCATGGAGCCCAATTGAATTTACGGTAACAACCTTTTAACGAAAGGTCAAAACGGTACGCACCTTTTTATGATTTCTTCTCCGTGTGATGTTCGCAATCAACGGCGGACAAAAGACCATCATAATCATATAAAGCAACGCTGCCTGTACCTATATCGTAATAACACGCCTGCAGGTTCAGATTTCCGGACTCAACCTTTTTGCGTATAAACTCATAGGTCATAAGGTTATCCAGCTGTTGAACAGCATTTAACTTCTCAAGCATAATGAGTTTATCGTCTTCGTTCATGTCCGGATGTTTGCAATCGATATGATCGGACAGGGGTACGCTCTGGGAAATCCATTCTTCTGTATAGGGAAGATTATTCTTGTCCTTTGCAAGTTTCCTGATGGCAGCACAGCCCCCGCAATTGGAATGCCCGCAAACCAATATGTTTTTTACATTGAGAACCTTTACGGCATACTCAACTGCGGAAGCCACAGAATTATGGTTCTTTGCTTCCTCTTCTCTGGGTATCATATTCGCAATATTTCTTATTTGAAACAGTTCTCCTGCCTTAGCCTGCAATAGAGTTTCTGCATTTACGCGGGAATCTGAACACCCGATAAAAAGAGTATGGGGCTTTTGTCCGGTTACCAATTCATTATAAAAATCCCGATTGGGTTCATATTCCAACTCTTTGAATTTTTCAAATCTGCTCTTTAAGTTCATATTATCATCCTCACTTCATTCTTATGGTTGCCTCTTTACGGAAGGCCCGTGGAGTGTGCATTTTTTAGCAAAGGGGTGATGATCGTTTATAAAGCGTCCTCCGATCATTTTACATCATGTAACCTGATTATATTTTACCCGATGCAGACCTGTTTTGTCAATAGGATCTCCCTGAATGTTACAATTGGTTCAATAAAGGTTCCGTTTCCGTTGCCTCTTTTAGATGAAGCAGATACGATTCATTCCAGAGGCAAAAATGCAGGCAGCAAACGGACAGATTATTTGCAAAGCATACTTGACATTTTATGCAAAGCATGCTATACTAATTCTGCAAAGCACACTTTGCAGAATGGAGATGGTTTCGTGAAGACAAAAATCCCCGAGCTGCGAAAAGCTCGGAAAGTATCTCAAGAAGAGCTCGCATTGGCAGTCGGAGTGACGAGACAGACCATTACTTCCATTGAAGTAGGAAAATATACGGCGTCTCTTCCGCTTGCGTATAAGATTGCCAAATACTTCGGTTTGTCAATTGAAGAAATATTCGATTTTTCAGATTTGGAGGAAAAGGAAAATGAATGAATTCAAAAAAAGAATTAAGGTGCGGGTCATTCTGGGGGGCATATTCTGTACTTTACTTTTGATACCTAATGTGGTCTTAAACTTCTTCGTGGATTGTTCTGATTTTACGGAGTTTGTCATGGGGTTCTTCTTAGCGATTGAAGCCGTTGTGATTGTGTTGATGGCAAAATATGTTGTGGCTTTGAGAAATGAAGAAGATCTGAAAAAACTGTATATCAAAGAAACAGATGAACGCAGAATTGCGATCAGAACTCAGGCAGGCAGAACGGGATTGTACATCGTGTTCGGTACGCTTATAATCGTTATGCTTATTTCCGGTTACTTCAGCAAAATCGTGTTCTTTACGTTGCTTGGGGTTGTGGTATTTACTTCTTTTGTTATGCTTTTGACAAAGTTATACTACAAAAAGAAACTTTGATTTACGGAGAGATTTCATCGGGTCTGTGTGCAGACTGTTCTCTGCGGTTTTCCTCCTATATATGCTCTTGCATGTTCTAAAACAGGGATGTTTATGCTCCGACGCAGGCCTGGTCATCGTGATTCCGGATGAGGTCGCTGTGCTAGCTGACCTGTGCAGACAGCGAGACAAAGTCCTTTGCCAGCAAATCCTTGCGAAGATTGCAGGCTGTCAGAAAAAGGGCTGACGCAATCAGTGTCAGCCCAATGAGAATCTGTCTTTTGCTTTTAATCTTTTTCCACAATATCTCTCCGGCGAATCAAACCAATCACAAGAAACAGTAGGCCTGCACAAATCAAAAGCGGCACCGGCCACCAAAGCTGTCCTGTCTGGGGCAGAGTAATCTTTCCCTGAGTTGATTCATCTGGCTTTGTTGGTTGTGCAGACGAGCCAGTAGATGCAGGTAGTTCATACGATTCAACAATTGTAGGCAGCGTAGACGTTTCAGGAGATGTAGGTTTTTCGTAAAAATCCTCAGTGTAGGTATTCGTTACTACAAAGGTCACACCCTCCAGAGCCGTTTCCACAGTATAATATTCCGGTTGTTTTTCCACCACTGTCCACGTGTATTTGCCATCTAGATTATCCCATGTATACCGCCAATTGCTCTCGGCGTTCAGGAACACAATATCGAAAACACTGCCATTCCGTAAAAGTTGAATGGCAATCTCTTTTGGGCGCTTCTCCTCATGGCCTTTATCCTTCCATACCTTCAAAACCTTTCGGGTGATATTTTCCGGCATATCGGGATCGGTCGGGATAATGACACAGCTATGCTTGGAGTTGGCCGTTATGTCATAGATCCATTCTTCGGCATTGCTATCCTGAGCAGGCAACATGACGATAAAAGGCAACGCATCGTAGCGGTAACCATCCTGATGGTGACGTTGACCCAGTACCAGGTACAATCCCGGAGTCAGCTTACTCCCGTTGTCAGGAAAAGATACCTGTCCTTTGGTGTCGGTCTTACCGCTGCCCGCAGGGGGTATTTTATCCCGAAGTATATACCCCGCCAAAGTAGATGCCAGCGTCTT
>Ga0123335_1000461_pt1 | contig 69057 bp, 62 predicted proteins | sample BiotimSIPDNA_2_FD_89707 | JGI IMG/M metagenome (GOLD analysis project Ga0123335, IMG submission 89707) | Anaerobic biogas reactor microbial communites from Washington, USA - Biogas_R2 time_0 SIP DNA | ecosystem: Engineered > Bioreactor > Anaerobic > Unclassified | place: Washington, USA... | reverse complement strand
GTTATAATTTTCTTGGTGAGTCATCTCGTTCTCCTATTCAGATGTGGTAATCTTTTTAGGATACTACTGACTCACCGCTTTTGTTAAGGTTCAGTATTTTACAGAAAGAATGTTACACCAACCAAAATCGCCATAATCCAGTAAATTTCAGCTTGATTTTAACGACTACTTACCAAGTTAAAGCAATTTTAATGCGCTTTTATAAAATATAAGGTTTTAATGTTAGAATCTTTTTGTGATTAGACATCATGAGCGATTATGAAGGATCAGAATGAAAGTTGTAGGATGATTTCTGCTCGGGGTTGTTTCATCATGCCAAATAATTCTAGATCCCGCTCGAAATTCAGAAAGAACCAATTAGAAAGGAGAAGATAATTATGAAAAAGATCGTATTAGTTGTAGCAATTCTTGTTATGGCGCTTTCACTTGCCGGATGCAAGCCAAAAGCGGCTGAACCACAAGAAAAGATCATTATTGGAAGTATTCAAGACCTGTCTGGTGGCGCTTCTGAAGCCGGCAAGGCTAACGCCTGGGGTGCTGAATATGCGGTTAAAGTGATCAATGAAAACGGTGGTATTGATGGACGCCAGATCGAGATTATCACACTTGACTGCAAGAACGACCTGAATGAAGGTATCAATGTCTACCGCAAGCTCGTTGATGAGTACAAGGTGGACGCCATCATTGGGCCACCCCTCTCAAACCCCGCCTCTGGTTGGGTTGAGCTTTCCGAAGAGGATCAGGTCCCGATCGTCGGGCATTTTGCTGATGAGATTACAACCACCAATCCCGATACCGGTGCTGTTTATCCCTTCATGTATCTTGTTCAACCCAGCTGCGGTCAGCAGTCTGATGCGATTGCGAAATTTGCCATCGAGACTTTGGGTTTAAAAACATATGCCACCCTTTACAATACTGGTAATGCATTTGCCAAGGCGCACGCTATTCCCTTCATGAAATACGTGCGTGATCATGGCGGCAGTGTGGTGGCAGAGGAAACCTTCACCTGGACAGACACTGACTACAGCGCCCAGGCTTTGAAGATCGTTGCTGCCAATCCTGAAGCAGTCTTCCTTTCCGACTATGCCAACCAGGCAGCCACAGCTTATGATGCCCTGCGTGATGCCGGTTTCACCGGGGTCATCCTCGGCGCCAATACGCTTGCCCTACCCTTCCCCACCCTGGTCAAGAATGAGATCCATGACCTCTACTTCCTGCAGAACTACGACATGCTGAATCCGGAAACAAGGTGCTATGACCTTCACCAGACTTACATGAAGGAAGTTGGTTCCGAATATCCAAAGGCCAACGTTGGTTTCGGTTGGGATGCTGTCCAGGTTCTGGCAGCCGCCCTGGAAAAAGCCAAGGATCCGAAAGATGGTGTCGAGGTTCGTGAGATCCTCGAATCAACCAAGGGTGTCGAGATCTGCATGGGTGACATCACCATCAATCCCGCAACCCACCGTCCCACGACCCTGGGCATGCACATTGCAGTGTATGATGAAAATAATACAATGCAGATCCTGACCTACGTGGAACCATAAGATCTGTAGCGGTAAATTTTAATCAACCCCGAATCTCAAAGGGCGAGCGGAAATTCGCTCGCCCATTTTTTTAGGAGTATTGTATGGTTTCTCAACTGATCGTTAATGGCATATCCATTGGGGCGGTTTATGCTTTGATAGCGGTAGGATTTGCGATCGTCTTCAGTATTATGCGCTTCAGTAACTTTGCCCATGGCGGCATGATAAGTGCCTGTGCATTCATCGGCTTTTATTTTCAACGCGCCTTTGATCCAGCCCCGCCATTCTACATTACCATCCTGTTTACAGCGGTTTGCGGAATGGCAATTGCCATTTTGATCGACACGCTGGGATACAGCAGGATCCGCAAGAAGAAAAGTCCTGGTATCTATTACTTCTTAATGTCTTTGACTTTTGCCATCCTCATCGAACAGATCCTGACCGTGTTCTACGGCACCAATATGTATGGCTATCCCAAGGTCTTTCAAAATGAGACCTTCATGATCGGCGACCTGCGTTTCAAAATTATGAACCTGGTTATACTGGGCGTATCTGTTGCCATGCTGATCGCTTTGATCCTTCTCATCAACAAGACCAAAGTTGGCCTGGCGATTCGCGCTGTGGCCATCAACGCTGAAGCCGGGAAGTTAATGGGCATCAATTCCGGAATGATCGTCACCCTCATCTTTGTGATCGCAGGGATCCTGGCAGGTGTATCTGGCGTTTTCCTGGGGGTTCAATATTCGGTCTACCCGGCTGTTGGCTCGATTATGATGGTCAAAGGGTTCATTGCATCGGTTATTGGTGGACTGGGCAGCCTGAGTGGTGCAATTTTTGCTGCCCTGGCTTTGGGGCTCATTGAGATATTTCTTACATACTTCCTTGGCGCTCGCGAAACCACTGTCATCATGTTCGCGATTATGCTGGCCTTCCTGTTCCTCAGGCCACAGGGCATCTCGGGCAAGATCACGGAAGACAAGGTATAGGAGATCAACCCATGAGCGCATATCAAACAGGTCTAATTATCCAGGTTTGCATAACAATTATTACCGTGGTGGCAGTCTTTGCCATGACAGGGTTGGCCGGCATGTTCTCCCTGGGGCAGGCAGCTTACATGGCTGTTGGTGCCTACATTACTTTTGTTCTTTATCGCGAGCTTGACATTTCATATTTCTTAACTGGTATCCTGGCGATCCTGATCAGTGTTTTCCTGGCATGGCTGATCGGCGCCCCTACGTTAAAACTCAGGCGCGACTTCTTTGCTCTGTTAACTGTGGGGTTCAGCCAGATGGTTGTTGCTGTGATCCTATTGTTTGAAAAATATACCAATGGTTCGATCGGCTTTTCCAAGATTCCCCGGGCAGATGGTTTGCTCTGGGTATCCCTGCTGATGACAGCCCTCATCATATTCTGGATCCGCAACCTGAAGTATTCACGTTTCGGCAGGATGTGCATTGCATTAAAAAATGATGAGGTGGCTGCCCGCAGCTTTGGTATTGATGTCTATAAATTAAAGCTTAAGATCTACATCCTGGCTTCGGCCATTGCGGCCTTTGCTGGCATCCTGATGGCACTGCGCAACCGGGTGATCACCCCTGACTCGTTCGGTTGGGCCAGCTCTGCTGAAATGCAGATCTTTCTTTTCTTCGGTGGCACCAATAGCCTGACCGGTGCCATTCTATCTGCAACTGTTCTAAAAATGATCCCGGAATTTTTGCGCGGGATCAACCTGTTCGGTACCAGCCTGCAGGAATATCGCACCATTATTTACTGTATCATGATCATTATCGTGATCAACTTCCGACCACAGGGTATCCTGGGTGAGGTTGAACTCACCACCAAGTGGATCAGGAAATTGTTCTCACGTTCTAAAGATAAAGCTGTTCAGAAAAGTGAAAATTATGAGTGATGCCATTTTAACAACCCGCAATCTTTCCAAATCGTTTGGTGGGGTTGTCGCTGTCAAAGAATTCTCAATGGAGATCAAGCCCGGCACGATTCGCGGCATTATTGGTCCCAATGGTGCAGGAAAGACCACCATTTTTAACCTGCTTTCCCGTATCTACAAGGAAGATGAAGGCCAGATCCAATTTGACGGTCAGGAGATTACCACAAAGAACCAGATCGAAGTTGCCAGGATGGGTCTCTCACGCACATTCCAGAATACCCGGCTTTTTACGGGCTTGAACGTCCTGGATAATGTAAAGGTCGCCCTGGATCATGCAGGACAGTACAGCCTGTTTTCTGCGTTGTTCATGCTTCCCTCGCGGGTCAAACAGGAAAGGCTGATCGAGAACCAGGCGTTGGATTGCCTGAGGTTACTTAATCTTGACCAATACGCTAAAAACAAACCATCCAACCTGCCATATGGGCTACAACGGCGTGTGGAAATTGCCCGTGCATTGGCCAATAATCCAAAAGTGCTGTTGTTGGACGAACCGGCTGCCGGTCTCAACCCGGAAGAGATCTTCCAACTGATCGATTTCATCAAACACATCCGTGACAAGTATCCCACCCTGGCGATTCTGATCATTGAACACAGGATGGAATTGATCATGAACCTGTGTGAGCATATATACGTGCAGGACTTTGGATTTTCCATAGCGCAAGGTACACCGGCTCAAATACAAACTGATCCGAAAGTGCTGGCAGCATACCTGGGAGAGGAGGAAAGAGCATGACGATCCTGGAAATTACAGACCTGCGTGTTTCATATGGTTCGATCGAAGCGATCCATGGCGTCAACCTGAAGCTGGAAGAAGGCAAGATCACCGCCATCATTGGTTCAAATGGTGCCGGCAAAACCACGATCATCAACGCCATCTCCGGTATGGTGCATAGAAGCGGAAAGCTGCTTTACAAAGGGATGCCCCTTACCGACAAGACCAACAAGGTAGTCCAGCAAGGCATCATCCAGGTACCCGAGGGTAGAAAGATTTTTGCCGGGCTCACAGTTGAAGAAAACCTACGCCTTGGTGCTTATGCCCTGAAAGACCAGAGAAAGGTCATCGACTTGATCCATGACCAGTATTGCCTTTTCCCCATCCTGAAAGACCGCAAGAACCAGGATGCCGGGACACTTTCCGGTGGCGAACAGCAAATGCTTGCAATCGCCCGTGGGCTGATGGCCAAACCCACCATACTGATGCTGGATGAACCTTCACTCGGGTTGGCACCCATTATCATCAACGATGTATTTAAGACCATTCAAACCATCAAGGAAAATGGCGTGACAATCCTGCTGGTAGAGCAGAACGCAAAAAAGTCATTAAGCATCTGCGATTACGCCTATGTCATCGAAAATGGTCATGCCATCCTGGAAGATACGGGAGAACGCCTGCTTAACAATGAAAAGGTTGCCATTGCTTACCTGGGCACAACCCGTGAAATGGAATAGATCAACTACAGGAGAATAATTATGGAGCAAAAGTATATAAAAGTAGAAAAACTCGACGTTCATGTCTTTGACACCCGTCTTGAAATGGGGCAGGCAGCTGCCCACGAGGCTGCAAACCGGATCAATTGCTTTATTGCTGAAAAAGGCGAGGCTACCTTAATTTTTGCTGCCGCACCTTCCCAAAATGAAATGCTCGCCGCGCTCAAGGATGCCGATGTGGATTGGACCAAAGTGCGTGCCCTCCACATGGACGAATATATCGGGCTGCCAGTCGATCACCCGGCTGGGTTTGGCAACTTCCTGCGCCGGGCGATCTTTGATCACCTGCCTTTCAGAGAGATCCACTACCTGTATGACAACCAGGTGGAGCCGGAAGTGGTTTGTCAGCGCTATTCGGCCCTCATAGCACAGTATCCCCCGGACCTTGTGCTCTTGGGCGTAGGTGAAAACGGTCACCTGGCATTCAACGACCCGGCGGTGGCGGATTTTAACGACCCCCTGGCAGTCAAGATCGTTGAGCTGGATGATGTGTGCCGCACGCAGCAGGTCAATGATGGCTGTTTTGCCACCTTTGACGACGTTCCCAAAAGGGCGATCACCATTACCATGAGCGCAATAATGAATGTCAAACAGACTGTGTGTGTGGTTCCCGGCAAGTTGAAAGCCCCGGCGATCAATGCCATGCTCAATGGTGAGATCACCACCGATTGCCCGGCGTCCATATTAAGAACACATGATCGTTCTGTTTTGTATCTTGACAAGGATAGTGCAAGCCTTGCCCTCAAGTAAACAGCAATACCAAATAAAAGGAGAAAATAACATGCTTACATACGAAATGACCGCAGATGAAATAATGAAACTGGACCCGGATCTAGCAATTATCCCGGTTGGTTCACTGGAACAACACGGACCCCACATGCCAATCATGACCGACTGGGCGATCGCTGAAGCCTTCGGCAAGGGTGTAGCCGAGAAAACCGGTGGATTTCTAATCCCTGCCTTACCCATCAGCACCTGCCGCGAGCAGATGGGCAAGAAAGGCAGTGTCTGGATGGAGCCGGTGACTTTTTACAACATGATGACCGATATCATTATGTCTCTTAAAACCCAGGGGTTCAAGAAAGTATGCATCATCCAGTGCCACGGTGGTATTTTTATCATGACACCTATCGTTCGCGATCTGAATGCCAAGTTCAATCCCGACCTGATGGTCGTTAATATCGATACCATGTCCATCTACCCCATCCTGCAAAAAGAAGGCCTGGTCGAAACAACCAACGAACTGCATGCTGGCGAGTTGGAAACCTCCAAGATGCTTCACCTCCATCCTCATACCGTGCATATGGACCGCGTGGTTGATTTCGTTCCCACTGTTTCCAGGCCTATGTTGAACTATGGCAGCATTTTCCGGGCAACACCTATGGGTGTATGGGGCGAACCTTCCTATGCCACTGCAGAAAAAGGCAAGAAACTGGTGGAACGTTCCATCGAGATCGCAATCGATCAAATGAATGCCATCTTTGCTTACATGGAAAAAAAGGAGAAGTTCAATTACAGCTACTTCTAAGTCACAACAATAGGAGATCCGATGAACGAAAATGAACTGCTTGACCTGATGACTACCCCATCGGCACGTCTCGTCGAGGATGTTAAGAGGATAGATGGGGATATCATGATCCTGGGTTGCGGTGGAAAGATCGGCCCCTCGCTAGCGATCACCGCTAAAAGGGCGATCGACCAGGCAGGGTTGAACAAGAAAGTCATCGGGGTATCTTTGTTTGACTATCCCGATGCGCCCCAGGCGATGCGCAATGCCGGCATTGAAGTGATCGAGGCTGACCTCTTGGACTCAGCTCAATTAGCCAGTCTGCCCGATATTAAACACATCATCTACATGGTCGGACGCAAATTTGGCACCTACAAGAACCAGTCCCTGACCTGGGCAATCAATGTATTGCTCCCTGCCCGGGTCTGCGAACGATTCCCCCACGCCAACATGGTCTCTTTTTCGACCGGTAATGTCTACAGTTATGCCAACATCAACAGCGGCGGTGCGGTTGAAGATGAGTTGCCAGTGCCGGTTGGTGAATATGGTCAGACCTGCCTGGGTCGTGAACGTGTCCTGGAATATTATGCCGAGTTGCACAACAACCCGATGTTGATATTCCGCCTGAATTACGCCATCGACATGCGCTACGGAGTGCTTTTCGACCTGGCAAAGAATATCATGGATGGAACGCCGATCAACCTGGAGATTGGTTATTTTAACTGCATCTGGCAGGGTGACGTATGCGAGTATGCCATCCGCTCCCTGTTGCACACCAGCAACCCACCCTGCATTCTCAATGTGACCGGACCGGAAAGCATTGGCATTCGTTGGGCAGCCCAAACCATGGGTAGATTGCTGGGCAAGGAACCATTTTTCGTTGGTGATCCCAATCCACAGAAAGCCCTGTATAGCAACACCTCAAAACTGAATGATCTTATGGGCTACCCAAATTTGCCTCTCCAAAAAATGATGGCAATGGTTGCTGATTGGGTGAAGACTGGTGGCAAATTTATCAATGCGCCAACCCATTTTGAATCTACCGATGGCAACTACTGAAAGATGCGATTCACGAAATAATCGCAAAGATAAGTCGGTTGCTTCATTTACATTGTAAAATTAACTTAAGGAGTTTCAAATGCTTAATTTTGAAATCAGTGGAAAAGTTGCTGTGATCACTGGCGGTGCCGGTATCCTTTGCACAACCATGGCAAAGGAACTGGCAAAGGTCGGCGTCAGGGTCGCAGTTTTGGATATTGCTGAACCGAAGGCACAGGAAGTTGCGGCAGAAATAGTTGCCCAGGGTGGTGATGCCATCGGTGTTGGCGTGGATGTGCTCAACCTGGAAAGCCTGGCAAAAGCCAGGGATGTCGTTCTGCAAAAGTTCGGACGCGTGGATATCCTGATCAATGGCGCAGGAGGCAACAAGACTGCCGCCACGACCAGCCCGACCCAATCATTTTTTGATTTACCGCAGGACGCCATGCAGTGGGTCATGAATCTCAATCTTTTGGGAACCATCTACCCGACGCAGGTCTTTGGCAAGGTCATGGCAGAGCAAGGCTCTGGCAATGTGATCAATATTTCGTCCATGGCAGCCTTCACACCATTAACCAACACTATCGCCTACAGTGCCGCTAAAGCTGCCATATCCAACTTTACACAATGGATGAGTGTGCATTTCTGCATGGAATACTCAACCGCCATTCGTGTCAATGCCATTGCCCCTGGATTCCTGCTGACTCAGCAGAATCAATTCCTCCTGGAGGATGCGCAGGGGAATCCCACCGAGCGCGGACAGAAGATCATTAATATGACTCCCATGGGACGATATGGCCAACCGGTCGAACTGGTTGGTGCCATAATTTTCCTCTGTTCGGACGCAGCCAGTTTTGTCACCGGTGTCGTGCTGCCTATTGATGGCGGCTTTAATGCCTACTCCGGTGTGTAAAAGGTCAGTCAATAAAGAAAGAAAATAATAAACAAAAAAGTTCATTCTTCAAGATCGACGAAAATGAACACAAGGAGATAGTATGAATAAAAAATTAAAAGTCCTGTTAATGGGAGCAGCTTTTTCAGCCGACCTCCATGTAGATGCTTATGCACGTATCCCGGAAAAGGTTGAGATCGTCGGCATTGTGGACAAAGCCGCTGATCGCATTGAAGCACTGGCGAAGCGCTATGGCTTGACCGGTTACAAGGCATATGATGATATTGATAAGGCCATTGCTGAAGTGGATTGTGATGTAGTGGATATCTGCATGCCCAACTTCCTGCACCACAGGGTCGCCATTGCCGCCCTCAATCGCGGTCGCGATGTTTTTTGCGAGAAACCCCTCGCCACTACCGTTGCTGATGGACGCGACATGGTGGATACTGCAGCCCGCCTGGGCAGGCGTATCTACTATGCTGAAGATTGGTTGGGCACCCCGGCTCTAAATCGCGCCCTCGAGATCGTCGAAAGTGGTGCCATCGGTGACCTGAAATACGTGCGTGCCCGTGAGTGCCACAGCGGCTCTCACAGTCCCTTTGCCCAGACCATCGCCTTCTGCGGTGGCGGCTGCATGATCCACCTGGGTGTGCATCCGGTCGGTTTCATGTTAGCCATGAAAAACAACCGCTGGTCCGAGCTTGTCGCCATGACCTCCGGTGGTGGTGAGTCAAACCTGATCCACAAAGGCATGGAAGGCGAAGACTGGGCTGCAGTTTTGTTAAAATTTGCAGATGGCACGACCGCTGTGCTAGAATCCAACTTCGTCAGCGCCGGTGGCATGGAAGATTACATCGATTTTTATGGCACCAAGGGCTGCCTGCATGTTGACCTCACTTTCTCCAGTGCCATAACCGGTTTCAGCATTCCCGGTTTTGATTACACGGTTGAAAAAGCCGAAGTGACCACTGGTTGGTCCAAGCCATCAGTGGATGAGAAATATAACCTGGGCTATGTAGCCGAGATCGCTCATTTCGTTGAATGCGCATCTCTGGGTAAAGATGCCCGGGTCGGTTTACGTGGCATTGATGGTCTGGAGATTCTTGAAGTGGTCAACCTGATCTACAAATCAGCCAAAGACGGTATCCGTATCAATAATCCAAAGTTAGGAGAATAAAAAATGACAGAAGATATCAGAATTCCTGTAAAACTCGGTGATGTAACCTTTAAGAATCCATTTTACATCGCTTCCGGGCCGACGGCCAAATCGGTCAAGCAATTAATAAGGATCGAAGAAACCGGTTGGGCTGCTGCGATCCTTAAGTTAAGCATTGAGCCGGTTCCATACATCAATAAACGACCTCGGTACAGTCTCTTTCCCCAGCACAACGCCCTGGCCTTTACAGCTGAACGACGCTTAACCCTGGTTGAGGGCTTACGCCTGGTTGAAGAAGCCAAACCGAAGTTGCATGACCTGTTGTTGATCCCCAATATTACCTACGCCGGCGATGATGGCGCTGCCGGGTGGGCGAGAATGGCAAAACGTTTTGAGGATGCCGGCGCTGACCTGATCGAACTCAACATGTGCTGTCCCAATATGTCCTACAACCTGGAGATCACCAGTGGCGGACAGGCCGAAACCACAAAAAAGACCGGTGCCAGCATGGGTTCACAAGGCAATGTTGCCGCAGAAATTGTGGCTGCGATCAAGCAAGCGATCCACATTCCGTTGATTGCTAAATTGACCCCAGAAGGTGGCAGAATTGCACAAATAGCCAAGACCGTTACTGCTGCCGGCGCTGATGCTGTTGCCTCCAACGGCAATCGACTGGGTATTCCACCCATCAACCTTGATGCCCCTGAAAAGGCCTGCTACCACCTGCAGGAAGAAATCAGTATGAGCTGTTACGCCAGCAAGTGGCTGAAACCCCTTGCCCAGCGCGATGTGTACGAAATTCGCAAGGTTAACGGTCCGGATATCTTCATTCTCGCCAACGGCGGCATCACCAATTGGCGCGATGCAGTTGAAATGCTCATGTGTGGTGGCAGCCTCATCGGTGTATGTTCTGAAACCCTGATCAGTGGCTTTGACATCGTCCGCCCCATGATCAAGGGTTTGAAGGATTTCATGGATCAGCATGGTTATACATCCCTGGATGAATTCCGCAGCCAGATCGTATCTGAAGTCAAGACAGCCACTGAACTCACACTGTATGGCGGTCATGCCAGGATCATTGAACCCAATCTCTCGGCACCCTGCAAGATCGCCTGCCCACACCATGTGCCGGTCCAGGCTTATGTTCAGAAAGTTGCCAAAGGTGAGTTCCATGATGCCTTTGACCTGATCACGGGCAAGAATCCACTGCAGGACATCTGTGGACTGGTCTGCACCCACCCTTGCGAGGATGTCTGCACCCGCGGCATCAATGGTCGTCCCATCCAGATCCGCGACATCAAACGCTTCGTCCTGGAGTATGGTCGTGCCAAAGGCTGGCCTGAAAGTGGTCAGGTTGCCGAACCTAATGGTCACAAAGTGGCCGTTGTCGGTTCCGGACCCGCTGGATTAACCTGTGCCGCAACCCTGCGCAAAGCAGGTTATGCAGTGACCATCTTTGAACGTGACCAGAAACCGGGCGGCATGATGCGCTATGGCATTCCTGCCTTCCGTCTCTCCCGCCAACGTCTGGATGATGAGATCGCCCGCACCCTTTCCAATGGCATCGGTCTTCAAACTGGCAAGGAACTGGGCAAGGATTTCACCCTGGAAAGCCTGAAGAAAGAAGGTTATGAAAGTGTCTTCCTGGCTGTTGGTGCCCAGGAAAGTGACTCCTTTAATGTACCTGGTGAAGATGCCAAAGGCGTGATCAATGCCACCGACTTTCTCAAAACGGTCAGCGATCAAGGCAAAGCAGAAGTTGGCAAAACGGTTGTCGTGGTCGGCAACACCTATGCCGCAGCCGATGCAGCCCGCACGGCAGTTCGCCTTGGCGCGGAAAAAGTCATCCTGGCCTACAGTTCGATCGTTAAAGCCCGCACCGGCCTGGTGGAAACCTTCCAGGAAGCAAAAGACGAAGGTGTCAACCTCCTCGACCAGGTACAGTTGAAGAGCGTGGTTGAAAACAATGGCCAGGTGAGTGCAGTTGAACTGGTCAACTCCATCGACCTGGCGCTCAGGATTGATTGCGATATGGTCATCATGGCCGGGAAAATGCATGCAAGTGCATTTGGTGAAAGCACTTTGATCAGTGATGGCTTCATCAAGGTCGATAACAAAACGGGTGAGACGGGTTTGACTGGCATTTTCGCCGGTGGAGACGCCACCCGCCAGGGCACCATCATCTCTGCCATTGCAGCTGGTAAAAAAGCCGCCGTCTCGATCGACCAGTACCTGATGCAAGACAAAGCGACCCTCGAATACACCCCCGAAACTGTGCGTGTGGATACCAATATGGTCCTGCAGCGTGTGGGTTATCTCAAAGAGACTCTCAAAGAAACTGGCCTGGACACACAGGCACCCAAAGCGCGGGTGCAAAATTTCGACACCTACGAGCGCGTTATGACCGAAGCTGAAGCTGTGGCAGAAGCTGGTCGCTGTCTCAACTGTGGTTGTGGTGAAGGCTGTCAGATCTGCAAGACCATCTGCTGTGAGTTTGCCATTGATATCGTTGCCCCGGACATCCTTAAGGTCAACGAGGAAACCTGCGTTGCCTGCGGCATGTGCTACAGGCGCTGCCCAACCGGCAACATTGAGATGGTCAATACCGGGATCATCCACACATAAAAAGGACACTGTTTATGAGCAATACATCAAAAAAAATAAAATTGCAAGATCTGAAAGAATTCTGTGCTGCCGCCCTCGTTCACGAGGGCATGTCACAGGAGAACGCACGCATCACCGCCGAAGTCCTGGCAGAAACGGATGCCTATGGAACGCATTCACACGGCACCAAGAACCTGCATGGCTACATCAAGAAAGCCCGCGTAAATGCCCTGGATATCAAGGCAGAACCAGTGGTCATCAAGGAAGGTCCAGCCTTTGCCATCATTGACGCCCAGAACGGAATGGGCATGGTTGCGTCCTGCAATGCCATGGAATTGGCATGTGACAAGGCAAAACAGGCCGGTATCGGCATCGTTACTGTGAAGAACAGCACCCACTTTGGCGCCGCCGGTTACTTCGCCAATATGGCTGCCAGTCGTGGCATGTTTGGTATCTCCATGAGCAATGTCGACCCCAACATGACCGTTCCCGGTGCCAGGGGCATGCTGATGGGTAATAACCCCCTCTCATATGCCGCACCCGCCCTCTCTACCCCCTCCGTTTTCCTGGACATAGCCATGAGTAACGTCGCATCCTTAAAAGTGGTGCAAGCACGCAAAAATGGCACATCCATTCCCGATAGCTGGATCGTCGATAAGGACGGTCTTCCCACCACTGACCCGAGCCACTATCCCGAAGAAGGCGCCATGCAACCCATGGCAGCCCACAAGGGTTACGGGCTTGCAGTGATGGTCGAGTTAATGACCGGCATCCTGGCAGGCGGTGGAGTCAGCATGTTGGGTGACGTCCCCAGTTGGGTATTTGTACTGGATAAACCCAACAATGTCTGTCATACCTTCCTGGCGATCGATGTCGAACAATTTGTCGGTAAAGAGGCTTATGTAGCCCGCACCGAGGAAATGGTTCAGGCTTTACGCACTGCCCCCAAGGCCAAAGGTAAAGACCGCATCTACACCCCCGGCGAGATCGAGTGGGGAAAACACGCACAGGCTGAAACATGTCTTGAGTTACCAGTGGAAGTTGCCACTTCGCTCGAAGGACTGGCAGAGGATACTGGTGTTAATATTAAATGGCAGAATTCGGAGGAATAAATATGAATAGTTTGGAAAGAATACATTTAGCCGGCCTGGTGCCGGTGGTTGTGATCGATAATGCGGACGATGCCGTTCCCGCCGCGCAGGCACTGTTGGACGCTGGTCTCGATGTCATGGAAATTACCATGCGCACCGCAGCCGGCATCCAGGCGATCAAGAATGTCGCCGCCAGTTGCCCGGATATGCTCGTCGGCGCCGGCACTATCCTCACCCTGGAAAAATGCCAGGAGGCAGTCGAAGCAGGTGCCCAGTTCATTGTCTGCCCGGGTTTCAACGAGAAGATCGTCTCCTGGTGTGTGGAACATAACGTAGCCATCACCCCCGGCTGCGTCACCCCCACTGAGATCGATATGGCTTTAGCCTATGGCATCAAGACCGTCAAGTTCTTCCCTGCCGATGTGTATGGTGGCGTGAATGCCTGTAAAGCCCTTTACGGGCCTTATAAGGCAGCTGATGTCTCCTTTATTCCCACCGGTGGCATCAATAACGACAACCTGGCTGAATATGCGGATAAACCCTTCATTTTTGCGGTCGGTGGCGGTTGGCTCTGCCCCACGGCGGATATTGCCAATCACAAGTTCGCTGCCATTACTGAAACTGTGAGAAAAACCATCGATATCTTCCTCGGTTTTGAATTTGCCCATATCGGCATCAACCAGGTAAACCGGGATGCTTCTTTAGCTGATGTGGACCGTTTCAACCAGGCCTTCCACTTCCCGACCAAGGTGGGTTCCAGCTCCAACATGGCTAGTGATGCCATTGAGGTCACCAACGAACCTTACCTTGGAACCCACGGGCACCTGGCGATCCGTACCAACAATATCCAGCGCGCCATCCACTACCTGGCGAAACGCGGCTTTGAAATTGACGAGACCACTGCCAAGTTCAAGGGCAGTGCCATGATCGCCATTTATCTCAAGGGCGAATTTGGCGGTTTTGCAGTCCATTTGCTGCAAAAGTCATAAGAAGGAGTTGATGAACATGAGAATAGTAACATTTGGCGAGATCATGTTGCGCCTGAAATCCCCCGGGCATGAGCGCCTCTTCCAGAGCGCCATGCTGGAGGCAACTTTTGGCGGCGGTGAGGCCAATGTCGCTGTATCCCTGGCAAATTTTGGGATGGACGCATCATTTGTAACCGTGCTGCCAAAGAACGAGTTGGGTGAAGCCTGTCTGCAGGAGGTCCGCAAATTTGGCGTGGACACCAGCAGGATCAAGCGCGGTCCCGGTCGCATGGGCATCTATTTCCTTGAAGGTGGTGCAAACCAGCTGGCCAGCAACGTCGTTTATGACCGCAGCTATTCCGCCATCGCCCTGGCAAAACCGGGTGACATCGATTGGGAAGCTGTTTTTGCAGATGCAGACTGGTTCCACATCACCGGTATTACCCCAGCCATATCAGAAAGCGCCATGCAACTGTCCCTGGAGGCGGTTAAAGCTGCCAAAGCAAAGAACATCACCGTCTCCTGTGACCTCAATTATCGCAAGAAGTTGTGGAATTACGGCAAAACAGCCCCCGAGGTGATGGGTGAATTGGTCGAGTATGTCGATGTTGTCGTGGCAAACGAGGAAGACTGCCAGAAGGCTTTGGGAGTCAAGGCTGAAGTGCATGTCGAAAGCGGCAAACTGGATAGCGATAAGTACAAAGCCCTGTCCGATGCCGTGCTCAAAGCCTACCCCAATATCAAACAGATCGCCATCACCCTGCGCGAAAGCCAGAGTGCGGATAGCAATGACTGGGCGGCCTGCCTGAACGACCGCCAGCAATTCTACCTGAGCAAAAAATATGCCATCCGTGATATCGTGGACCGTGTTGGCGGTGGCGATGCCTTTGCCGGTGGCTTGATCTATGGATTAAACACCTATACGAACAAGCAGGATGCCCTGGAGTTTGCCGTGGCAGCCAGTTGCCTCAAGCACTCCATCATTGGTGATTTCAACCGCGTCACCGTGGCAGAGGTCGAAAGATTGATGGGCGGAGATGCCTCCGGGCGTGTCCAACGCTAAAGATTGATTTTTCTACAAAAGCAAACACGCTGCAGTCAGATTTGACTGCAGCGTGTTTTTTGTTAGCAGGGAACATCCTAATTCCAGCCAGTTTCCAAAACCAAGGGAATGAGTTTATTCTCCCTTACCTGTATTGATTATGGCTGGACTTCCGTTTCAACCGCGGATACTTTCTCAGCTGCCTGGGCAGCAATTTGCTCCAGCAGTTTGGCATGCGTCTTGCGCGTGATCGGGTACCAGATCAACAGGGGTAAACTGATCAATAGCACGATCGCTGGTACCGGTCCAAAGAACAGCCGGATACCCAAAAGTGCCTGCTCGGTCTGCTGCGGCTGGTTGGCAACATAACCAAATAATTTAAGTGCCCAACCGCTGGCAGCAATGCCCAATGCACCGGTGAACTTTCCCAGGAACTGCCACATACCATAGTAGATGCCCTCATGCCGTTCCCCGGTCATCACCTCGTCATATTCCACCACATCCGGCAGCATGCTCCAGGGGAATACCCACTGCGCGGAGAACCCCAAACCTGCCACCGCCACCACCAGGTAGAGCAGCGGTGTGGGCTCATTCGGGAAGAAGAAGGTCATGATAACCGCCAGGCTGGCGATTCCCAACCCCAGGGCATAACAGGGACCCTTGTTGATCTTATCCGATAGATAGCGCCATGGGAACAGGAAGATGCCGATGCACCCCAGCAGAAGTAACATGATCAGCGTCAATTGGCTTTCCATCTTAACCTGGTAGATCGTGTAGTACGAGAGCAGTGTCGTCAGGAGGGTGAAACTGAAACTGCTTAATAATTGGGCTGCCATGAGTTGCATGAAGGGTTTGTTCTTGAAGGTCATCTTAAACATCTTGAAAGGCGGCATTTTGCTGGGCACGAAATCTGCACGCTTGCGCTCTTTGATATTGATGGCGGTGGTCAAGACAGTGATGATTGCCACCAACCCGAAGGTGGCACCCACTGCACTCCATGATTGACTGGTGGTGATGCCGAAACTACCCTGGATGATATCCGCCACCATCTTGGTTATACCTGCACCGACAATGTAGCCCAGCACGGTGAATACCTCGCGCACTGTGGTCAGTGAAGTGCGTTCGCGGTAATCGTAGGTCAATTCAGGCGTCAATGCATAATATGAAATGGAAACCATTGAATGGAAAGTGTCAAATGCCAGGAATGAGAGCAATACTGCCAAAAACGCCTTGACTCCAACCAGTCCTTCCGGGATGGAAAATAGCAGCCAGGTTGCCAGACCCATGGGAATAGCACCAAACAACAGCCATGGGCGGCGGCGTCCCCATCGTGAACGTGTCTTGTCAGAAAGATAGCCAAAGAACGGGTCGTTGATCGCGTCCCAGGTCAATTTGCCAACCATCAGGGCGGTGCCGGCAAGTCCGGGGTCGATGTGCGCGACATCCGTGAAGAAAAAGAGCATCCAGAACTGGATGGCAGCGGTTAGCGCCTGGATGCCCAGGTCGGCCACGCCATAAAGGATCTTGGTGCTGTTGCGCAGTTTTTCAGAAGCGGGTGTAACGGTCATGAATTTCTCTCCTTAAGCATAAATTTTTCCGCTGCCAACAGGAATTCGTCGGCGCGAACAACCTTGACCTTCTGCGGGTCAAGGGTTTGAACAAAATGGTAGACATCCGCCACCGTTGTGCGGTAGGCAAAAAGGTGACAGGCAATGAAGCGGGTCTGGGGGCCGGGTGCTTCGATCAAGCCACGTATTCCAGAAAGCACCTGCTCAGCCGGCAGACCGATCTGACTGAGGTGTGGCCAGGCATATGAAACCAGCGGTCGTTTCCCCGCCATGGTCATGGGTGTCTTGCTGAGATGGAAATACCCGGCAATATAGCCCAAAAAGTTGCCTGGCGCATTGGCGTGGTCATTGATCACCCGTTGGGGAATATTGCAGGTATATGAGGTGGTGATGCGGATGTCAGACTGGTCGCACAACCTGGCGCTTTCCCGCATATAAGCCGGCAGGTCTGGCACCAGTGGCGGGATAAGGTAACCAGCCCCGGACGGACCCGCCACAAGCATGTCGTTTGCTGACAGGTTTTGGTAATAATTTTCCAGGAGTGCTGGTGCCAACTCGACCAGCAAAGGTTGCACTTCCCAATTGAATGGCACCAATCCCCGTTCCGGGCGGCGCCAGTTGCCCACTTCGGCTGTATTCATCAGCGTGAATTGATCGCCATCCGAAAGTGTGAAGGTCAGGTAGATCTTATCCTCAAGGGCCACCTCCCCTGGAGCCATGTAATGCTGTTTCAAGGCTGATTGTGCAGGCAGCTGGCTGTGGAATGAATAGTTGCTTGCCAAAAAGGTCGGTCCCAGTCGCAAACCATTGGCTGAAATGGATAACATGAACGCAAATTCGTCATCGCGGTCAGTATGCCAGCCCAAAATGGTCGGGTAGGGCAAAGGCTTAACCGACATTTGGATCTGTGTCCCCAGGCGGGTTTCCGGGCTGCCTAATCCCAGCAGCCACATTCCCAAAGAACACACCAGGTGATCGATCTTCGTGTTGAAAAGGAAGTTGCGCAAACCCAAAGGACCCGCGACCAACATCAACAGCAGTTTTTGACCCAAAGATCGCAAGCCTCCCTTCTTGAAGCAGGATAGGCTGAAAGAAAAGAGCTTGTTCTGGACAATGTAATCAGTAAATTCCGCCCGCTGCCAGGTGGGTTCATAGTGGGCGACTGTGCCGGGTGTGCATTGCTTAAAGAGGTTTTCATACGCCCATTTGTAAAGTGATACGCGGTCAGAGAAGCGCCCCCGCAGGTCAATATTCACCTCGATTCCATAGTATTCCCGGATGACCTTGACATGGTCCGGGTGCACCACCAGCAGGTCCTGCAATCCGGAATACATCAATGCCAGGTTGATCGATTCAGGCAGGGCGGGATCGAACAATACCATTCCCTTTAACAGGTCGCGATATTTGAAAATACCCGCCAACAGGTCCTTCAGCTCATGGATGCGTATGTCATAACGGGTGCGGTATTGATCCAGGTTGTCAAGGTCGTTCCGCTTGAGAACTTCGCGGTATTTCCCGAACCAGTCATCTTCCGTCATCTGCACGGAGTTGGTCTTGCGGGTATTTGGATCATCATAATTACCATAGTCAAGGAACAGCCTGGGACCCTGGCGATTTACCAGTCCCTGCAGGCTATTGGCGGTCAGGCGCTCTGCAAACGTCAATTCGGAGACATCCAGCAGATCAATTGAGTAGGTTTCTTCTGACATATTGCTCCTTTTCAGTTATGTTTGTTCAGGTCAAGAAAAGATCTTCGGGTTCTGTGTCAGCAGGTTCTGCAGTGGGATGAAGAGAGGTTGTGGCAGGTCAGACAAATCGAACCATCCGACTTCGCTGGACTCATCCGGCGCATTAAGCGATGCATCTCCATTGGCATGATCCATCCGCATCCAAATGGTAATGTAATGCTTACCTTCCAAAGGGAAAATATCATTGGTGATGGTGATAAAACGCGGCACATCTCCCACAGCACCTGTCTCTTCCGCCAATTCGCGCAACGCACAGTTTTCCAGTGATTCACCAAATTCCAGGTGTCCACCCGGTGTTGACCACGTACCACTGCCATGCGAGTTGACCCGTTTCACCATCAGCAGCTTGTTCTGGCGCAGGCAGATCACCCCAACACCTACTTTGGGAAAAGCAGCCTCACTCATGCCATAACCTTTTGGCTTCAACAACCCAGGCATTAAACTGGGCTGGGCTTTCAGGGAACTTGAGGTAATGTTGCTTGATCTTTCCAGCCTGGGAGGAAGCCTGCATGAATTTTTTCAGGCTGGCAGCCTTGAATTGCCCGGTTACAACGCCCCATAACAATGTTAGAGCGATTTTGACCAGCTTTTTCATGCTCATTTGCAACTCAAAATTCTGGTTCAACTCCTCAAAATCCGCACTGGAAAAAATGATCCCTTTATGAAACAGGTAGTTGACATCCTTGCGGGTCAATTCAGCGGCTGCTGGCAGTTGTGCCAGGCTGGCGGCAAACTTTGCGCCCTGTCCACGCTGGTAACGCAGGTTGTAGTCCCACAGGGCTGCCAGGCTGGTATCACCGATCTTTAATGCCTGGTCGGCTGTTTCAACTGCAATCTTCACAGCAGTAAAGCCCGAGGTGATGCCCTCACCCGAGAAGGGTTTGTTCTGATTGGCGGTATCCCCGATGAGCATCAGTCCATTCCCCACCATTGAGAACGGTGTCCGTGTAAAGGGGATGACACCCTGGCGGTGCCCCACCACCCTGCCCGGGTCGCCAAAATACTCTTCCCGCCATTGGCGCAGTTTTTGCCAGGCATAATCATAACTGTGCGGTTGACCAATTCCCAGCACCACATCATCGCCATAACCCTTGTTCCAGAACGCCTTATGGAACATGTAACCGTTGCTGCCGGTAAGGCTGCCTTCCGGAAGGTCAGAACGCAATTCCAGGCACACATACAATCTTTTTTCTGGAGGTACAGGTGCGTTTTCTACACCAAGGTCTGTTGGTAGTTTTGTGCGCACAGCACCAGCTATGCCGGAGGCATCCACCACCAGGGATGCGTGTGCAGTAAAACGCTCACCATTAAGAGTTCCTTTTACCCCCACGATCCGCTTACCTTCAAGTACCAGTTCCTCAACCTTTGCATCCTGGCGCAGGTCCGCACCAGCCGAAATGGCATAGAACCTCAGACGTTGCATAAGCAAAGGCATATTCACCACATAAAACGTGTTGCGCACAGGCAATTTCATTATTTCATCAGGTGAATAAGTGAAACCTATGTTTTCGGTATGGATCAGCTCAGGTGGCTCGGGATGGGGAATGTCAAATTCGTCAAAGCGTACTTTTTCCATGTGGATGATCTCGATCGCCTTGCCCAAAGCAGAAAAGGGGTTTTCCTCCAGCACAAGCACCTTATGTCCCCGCTGTGCCATGCGCCAGGCAAAGACGGTGCCTGCGGTGCCAGCCCCAACAACGATCACATCGGTAAAGAATTGCTTTTCCATCAGGGTCAACCTCCAGGAAGTGAGTTTGGTTAATTATAGACGAGAAGTAATATTTTGCCGGGTATCAACCAGTAAATCACTGTGAGTTTGGCAAAATAACTGTGAATTGATATTAAACAAGTACAATAAATAGTGTACAGCTTAATTCTCACAACCGATGATCACAAGGAGAGCCCATTCATGAAACCTCGATCCAAATTCATTATTCGCTTGATAGTTTTGGTAATGATTTTTCTTGTGTCCTTCCAGTCAGTACAGGTTAATGCTCAAACTTTACGCGCAGGTGAGCGCGGACCCATCCAGACATTGATCGATAACGCAACTGATGGTGACACGGTCATTATTCCTGCAGGCACCTACAGCGAAACCCTGACTATCGATAAGAACCTTACCCTCACAGGTGGAAGCAATCTCGATACTATCCTCCATCCAGCAGGATCTGGTCAACGTGTGATCACCGTGACAGCAGGTCATAACCTCGTCGTCAATTACCTTTATATCCAGAATGGCCAGGCGCCAGGTAATGGCGGCGGTGGTATTTACATGGCTGGTGGCAACCTGACAGTAGACCATAGTTTCTTCAACAATAATTCCGCTGATTATGGTGGAGCCATTTTCATGGAAGCCAACACTTCAACGGTCACCATAAATAACAGCTACCTGATCGCCAATACTGCCACTGTAGATGGAGGTGCTGTTTTTGCCAGGGGAAATGCCACATCGTATCTGGCATACTTCGGCAACAACAGTGCCGGCTCGCATGGTGGGGGCATTCATGTACAGGACGGTAGCCTGACGACATGGGGTGGTCAATTTATCGATAACGTTGCTGGCGGAAATGGGGGAGGCGCGAACGTTAACAACAACGTTTCCATTTCTCTTACATACTTCACAACCAATACTTCAGGGAACCAGGGTGGGGGACTGCTTCAATGGAATTCAGATAAAACAGTCACCATAGCTTCAGCAACTTTTACCGGCAACACAGCTGAGCTTAATGGCGGCGGAGCATATCTGACAAGCCATGCGACCATTTCTTACAACAAATTCATTTCAAATACTGCCAATTCCAGTGGAACAAGTGATACAAATGGAGGAGGCTTATATGCATCAAATGGTGCAGATGTCACCTATTCAAAATTCATAGACAATCGGGTAATTTGCTCCGGTTGCGCACTCAGACTGGGCGGAGCGGTCTTCACTTCAGGTGTATTTAATGGCACCAACCTGCTATTTGCAAGAAATGTTGCCAGTTACGGTTCTGCCTTATACTTTAGCAATTCGACGGGCTGGCTGAACCATGTGACCATTGGTCAGCCAACCAGGGCAAATAACTCTGCGATACTGGTTAACTCAGGCAGCAACCTCACCATGTACAACAGCATCATCAGTTCCTATCCTACCGGGGTTTACATATCAGGAACTTTATATGAGGGAAATAACATTTTATTTAATAATGGCACCAATTTCTTCGTCAATCTCGGGGTTCACAATGCCTATGGATCCACATTATTAAATATTGATCCCTTATTTATGGACCCTGCAACTGATGATTATCACCTGCTCGCTTTTTCGCCTGCGATTGGAGCTGGAATAGATACAACCATACCAGTCCTATACGACCTCGATGTCAAATCACGCACCAACCGTTGGGATATCGGGGCATAATAGTTCTGGACAAGCTTTTATTTACCCCTTCTTATAAGGTAGATCTTAACCCCGGGTCTTAATTCGCACAAAAGAAAACCCATTACCCGGGTAATGGGTTTCTTTTTATAATTTTTCTCACCAATATTGCATAACACAATACATTGTTACTTTTTCTCATTTATTTTGATAATTTGTACTATAATATTGGTTGTTACTGCTTATATGCAGTTGAGGATATGAATAATGCCAACCACTTCTTTCGACCAGGTAGAGAATGGAACCTCCGCTTTACCATCAGGATCTCTTGGTGACAGGGTAAAATCTATTCGCCTTGGGCAGGGACTTTCACTAAGAGCCCTTGCTATGTTAAGCGGTTTAAATGTCAATACCCTGAGCCTGATCGAAAACGACAAAACCTCTCCCTCCGTCAGTACCTTGCAGCAACTGGCAGGTGCACTTAAGGTCCCCATCAGCATGTTTTTCCACAATGCACCGCTGCAAAAGCGGCTCGTCTTCACTCCAGCCACCAGCCGCCCCCAGAGCGTGGTTGGGTCAGCATCGATCTTTAATCTCGCGCAGGATATCGCCGGCAACGCAGTCCAGGCTATGATTGTCACCCTTCAGCCGGGATGCAGCAGTGGTGAGCGCCTGATCGTCCATACCGGGCATGAATTCATCTTCTGCGTCAGTGGCGAAGTAACTTTTTTAGTGGACAACACACAATATGCGATGCATCAGGGCGACAGCCTGCTCTTTGAAGCGCATCTCCCCCATTCCTGGCAAAACACAGGTAGTGCTCCTGCAGAATTATTGCTGGTCATCCACCCCACAGAACCCAGGGAATCTTTGAAAGAACAACATCTCGAAATAAATTCATTCCAAAAGGAGTTTTTTATGAAGATAGCATTAATCACAGATGATGGTAAATCCATCAGCCAGCATTTCGGACGGGCACCATTTTACCTGGTGGTCACGATTGAAGATGGTAAAGTTACCAATCGCGAAATGCGCAGTAAATTGGGCCATAACCAGTTCAGTGGTCAACCACATGGTAACGAACCTCAAGGCCAGGGGCATGGGTTTGAACCTGGTTCACATGACAAGCATTTCAACATGGCGCAGGCCATTTCTGACTGCCGGGAACTGATCTGTGGCGGCATGGGCATGGGTGCCTATCAAAGCATGCAGCAGTTCAATATCAAGCCCATCGTGACAGATATCCGCGATATTGACGAAGCGATCCAGGCATACCTGGATGGAAAACTAACCGATCATACCGAATTGCTTCATTGAACCGTGGAATCTATTCCAGGGTCTTAACAAGCAAACAAATTTATTGTTCTAGATGGCACATTCAGCAACAAGAATGTGCCGTTTAGGATATAATTCGCCCGATGTTTAACACCCTGCCGCCGCTTGTCAATATATTACTGCTCAGCCTTATGGCCAGCCTGGGTACAGGTATCGGTGGGCTGATCGCCATCATCCGCCGACCGGGCAGGCGCTCTTATGGCTTGCTCATGGGATATACCGCCGGGGTGATGATCAGCCTGTCATTCCTGGAATTGGTCAATGAAGCCTGGGAATTGGCCGGCCCGTTGACCGCCACCATCGGCTTTGGCCTGGGTGCGATCTTCATGTTCGTTCTCGACCACTTCGCGCCCCATATTCGTTTTGGCGAAAAAGAGATTCCCGTCAAAGATTGTGAGCAAAACGGCAACATTGATGCCCCACGCATCGGGATGGGACGTCACCGTCATGGGCGATTTGGTGCAGAGACCTACCCCATCAATCGCAGCCTGATGAAAACCGGGTTGTTATTGGCAGTTGGTATCACCCTGCACAACCTTCCTGAAGGCATTGCTGTCGGCGCAGGCTACCTGACCAATCCACAGTTTGGTCTTTTTATCGCCATTGCCATCCTCCTGCACAATGTTCCCGAAGGACTGGCAACCGCCCTGCCACTTTGCAAAGCAGGTATGCACCGTAAGGATGCCCTGTTGGTGGCATTTCTCTCCGGCCTGGCTGAACCCATCGGCGCTCTCTTGGCAGCTTTGGTACTGGTTAACTTCAGCAACTTTGTCCCCGGCGCCCTGGCATTTGCTGGTGGTGTCATGACCTTCATTACTCTTGATGAACTGATCCCCACCGCCCGTCAATTCGGTCATGAGCACTACACCGCCATCGGGATCATCCTGGGGGCATTATCCGTGTTTGCCCTGTCAGGCATTTTTGGTGTCTAAATTCTTGATCATTATTTTTTATCAGATCAATATCCACTAAAATAATGATGCTAGAATCAATACAACATTGATATCTGGAGGAAACAACCATGCCAAAGGCTACATTTCACTTTCCACAAGGTTTTCTCTGGGGTTCAGCCACTTCATCCCACCAGGTAGAAGGGTTCAACACCAACAATGACATGTGGGCCTGGGAACAGGGAGAGGGCAATATTACCAATGGCGACAAATCAGGTCGTGCATGTGACTGGTGGGGTGGACGCTGGCGTGAGGATTTTGACCGGGCGCATGAAACCTACCAGAATGCCCACCGCCTGTCAGTAGAATGGAGTCGCATCCAGCCGCAACCTGACCGTTGGGATGAGCAGGCGCTGGACAAATACCGCGACATGCTGCAGGGCTTAAGGCAGCGCAAAATGGCCGCCATGTTGACACTGCACCACTTCTCCAACCCATTATGGGTGGCTGAAATTGGCGGCTGGGAAAACGATGGGATCGTCGACCTGTTCGCAGCCTATACCCGGAAATGCGTGGAAGCACTGAAATCATATTGCAATCTGTGGGTCACGATCAATGAGCCCAACGTCTATGCCCTCTCAGCCTATCTCTCAGGAGTCTTCCCTCCAGGTAAAAAAGACATCAAAGCGGCCATGCATGTCTACACCAACATGGTCAAAGCGCATGCCGCAGCTTATCATGTCATCCATGAGCTTCAAGCGGATGCACAGGTCGGTGTAGCGCTTAATTACCGCGCCTTCCAACCAGCAACCTGGTCGCCCATGGATAAGTGGATAGCCAGGTTCTATGACCAGGTCTTCAACCGCAGTTTCTGTGATGCCCTTGAATCCGGCAAGTTCAACCTGGTAATGCACAAGGAAATCATCCCTGCCGCGGTTCACACCCAGGATTTTATCGGCTTGAACTATTACACCCGTGACATGGTGAGCTTCCGGCCTTTTAAATTCAAAGATCTCTTTGCCAAATTGTTCTTTAAACCGGATGATGAACTCAGCGAGACAGGCTTTGTTGCCAACGTGCCGCAAGGATTTAAAGAAGGTCTGAAATGGGCAAGGGGTTATGATAAGCCCATTTATGTGACCGAAAATGGGGTGGAAGATTCGCGGGATGATTTTCGTCGGCGTTATACCATCATGCACCTGCACCAGCTGTGGCACCAGATCAGCCATAATTACCAGATCAAAGGTTACTTTCACTGGAGCCTGGTCGATAATTTTGAGTGGGAGCGCGGCTGGTCACAACGTTTTGGCCTGTGGGGATTGGATGTTTCCACCCAGGCACGCATTCGCCGCCGATCAGTGGATATGTACAAAGAGATATGTCGCAGCAATAGCCTGTCAAGTGAAGTGGTGAAGGAATATAGTCCCGAAATATACGAAAAGATCTTCCCTTAAAGGCTTTTCATGCCAATAAGAGAAGATATTAGGAACTAAACCTGAATAAATTTAACCTTTTACGGTCGGATGATGATCAAGAGGAAGACCAGTGCTGCCAGCAACGTTCCAACGAACACGATCGCCGGGCTGGGGTTGTTCTGTTCTACCGATTCTTCCCGGATCTGGTCCAAACTTTTAAAGCCTAACAAACGAAGCATTCCCCACACAAAAAGCCCTGCCACGATCGCGATCACCGGTCCCCAGAACGCGATCTGCGCCAAAACCTTGGGGAGTGCTTGCAGATAAGCCCGCCAGGCATCGCCTGATATCAAAAACGCGATCGCCTGTCCCAGGATCAATGCTACCAGCAAGATCAGGGCTATCGCCAGCCAACTTTTCATTTTTTTCATAATTCCAGCTCCTTAATTAAAGTCATCCTGCACTTACACCTCCGGCATCAATGATCACACCGATCCATGCACTGTCCTGTCCCCCACCGCCAGTGTAATCCTCCACCACCAGTCCACGGCCATCACTGCTGCTGCCGTGAATAAAGCGACCTTCAGCACCAACAATGAACCGCTGGGCTTCACCCTCAATAGCTGCCACCTTAAAGCGGCCAATATCGTCAATGCGCCAGCTGGTCGGTGGATATGCCACGTATACATCCGCCTTTTGGTCCGATTGACCGAATTCACGTGCTCGTTCAGCAAAATGTCGCGCGATCTCCACATCCGAGATCATATCGCGTTCATCCAGCATGTAATAGCGATCCTGCCAGTTTAGGAGCAGGATGTTCTGTTCACACCAGAAACCAATGAAGTAATTACCGGTTGAAACCCAGGGCACCCCCGCCCCACGCTGTCTCTGCCAGAGCTCATCAAATGTTATCTTACCAAGGACAAACAAGGTCATTTCCCCCCGGGTTGGGTGCTGAGCTCTTACCCGCTGACCCACCCTGATCCATGACCAATTCCCGTTTTTCTGCGCTGTTGTCATTGAAAAACCTCCTGTATTTGGCTGTGTTGAATCAGTCTCAATAGGCAGGGAAAAACCACCAGGCATGCCGGTCGGTCGCGAAGTCCCCTGTGTGGACGGTTGTTTTGGATACTGCATTGGAAATGACCCACCCGATGTCTCACGTGGAGTGGTTATAAGGATCACAAATCCTATTCCGATACATCCCAATCCTAATGCCATCAGGCACAATCCCATAAACCGACCTCACCAACTCCCGCTGTCTGAACCGCCAAAATCCCAGGACCCGCTATCCGATCCCCCAAAGTCCCATGAACCGCTGTCTGACCCCGAGTCCCAATCCCATCCTCCACTGTCTGAACCGGAATCCCAATCCCACGAGCCGCTGTCCGAGCCAGAGTCCCAATCCCAACCCCCGTAATCGGACCCGGAGTCATAAGAACCCCCCGAACCAAGGTTGCCCAACAAGGTGGGCAGTGACAAGGTGGATCCGCTGGAAATGCAGCAGCCGATCATGACAAGGATCATACCAACCAGGAACCAGGGTATGGCTTTCTTCATCCTGCTCATTGATCGCCTCCAGGTTTCCTGGTGACTTCCCATCTCCCGTTATCAACTTCATGTGGGGCTGAGCCGTGCAATTCACCGAGCGCTTTTTGCCAGGCATTGAGCCAATCATCGGAAGTGCGCACTTTCAGCCTGATCGCTTCCCCATGATCTACTTCGATAAAAAGCAAGTCGTCCTCGAATCTAAAACATTTAACCTCGTTGATCGGCAGGGAAAGATCGATCCCGTTGGGAAAGACAAAATAAGCCTGGGGATTAAAGATCGGGGAGAGTTTATGCACAAAACGCCGGTTGGTAAGGATTCCCTCACCATAAGTCGGGTTGCTGCCCAATTCAAAGGAGGCTACGCCGCCCTCTGAATAAATTATATGCTCACCAGGATGTGTTCTAAAACCGGCCATCTTTCCTATCAAATCTCAATAACCAATTATAGCAGAATGGATGGAGATGGTCGATTAAAACAGCTCACATGGTTCACTCCTCACTCGAGTGGTCGAGCGGGGATACTTTTGTTCTGGCTTTTTTGATGGACCTGGCAATGATGTATAACACAAGCCCAACAACTCCGCTCAGCCAGCAAAAGGTGATCATTTGAGGTGTCGTAATGCCGGAACGCAGCGGGTTGGCAGCGCTGAAAGGCCAAAAAGGCTCCACATCAGGGTAGATCAGCGCATCAATTACGGCATGGCTGATCGTGCCCAATAGAGCGCTTAGATAAGCCGTCTTCCACTTGATCTCGACCCTTGGCATGCTACGTGGCCTGAACAGGTTGAGCAGCCACTGCGTTGGATACCTCATCACAAGAGCTGTACCTATACCCAGGACTGTTGCCCCAAGCAGAGTATGTGTTGACCCATGGATCTCGCCCCGACCTGTCAGAAGAACGACCAGTGGCTGCAAATCTATCACCACCTGTGCGCCGCTGAAAATGATCAGGCTGAAGCGATCCTGTAAAATAGCTTTGATCGGGACTCCGGGTCCGACATGATAAGGTGTAAACGGCATGTTAAATCATCCTTTGCCATTTTTAATGGCAAATTTATTATACAGGATTATGAATTTGAGGCTTGTGTGGCATAATGAAGGACAATTTGTGAACAACAAAGTCGCTTATGAAAAAACTAAAATTGCTCATCCTGCTTTTCTTCATCTGCACCCTATCCGTCAGCGCAATTTCAGATGCAAGCGCCCAACCAACCCGCCCGACCGTTGAGAGGATAATACTTTTCCTTCAACAACATCCCCTGGTGATCCAAAGCGGCACACAAATCCTCGACGTCACCATCCAGGGTGAAGCACTGATCATCAACCTGAGCGCCTCATTTCTGCCAACCGGCACCTATGATGCAGCCCTGTTCTACCAACTGGAGCAGGACATGGATCTGGCACTTCAGGTCACCCGGTTCTACATGCTCACCTTTAAGATCGAAGGATTATCTTTGGAAACCTGGGGCAGGCCATTGCCTGACCTTCCATTATCTGAACCAGAGCCTTTGCAGCGGGAAACGATCTCAACCGGACCGCTGTCTGGTTACAAGATCGCTCTCAACCCGGGTCATGGTCGTTACTGGAACGAAATTTACACTGATTGGCGCTGGCAACGAGGGCTTTACTTTGACATTCGCGAAGACCTGGTAAATGCTGATATCATCCGCCTGGTGACCTGGGCATTGACCAACCACGGCGCTAGCGTGATCGATGTGCGCGAACAGGATACATTGGCTCGCACAGGCGAATCTGGTCTGCCTGCCTGGCAGGAGGCAGCCCGTCACTTTGCGATATACAACCAATTACCTGAAAGCGTCTGGAACGGCGCCATATCTCCCTATGATACCAACTACAATGATGACATACGCGCCCGCCCGTATACTGCCAACTATTATGACGCCGACCTGATGATCAGCCTGCACAACAATGGCTACGATGGCACACTCACCGGAACCGAAACCTACTACGACATCAGTGGGGATTACACCAACCCCGCCCAAAACCTTCTGCTGGCACAGGCAGTACATAACAGCATAATCGCAACCATCCGCAACAAGTATGATCCCAACTGGGTCAACCGGGGGATTAAAGCCAGTGATGCCGGTTATGGTGAAATCCACTACACGACCATGCCTTCCATCCTGATCGAACTGGCATTTATGGATCGCCAGGTGCCGGATAACACCTACCTGAAAGACCAGCGATTCAGGGTATTTGCTGCCGAAGCTATCATTGATGGGATATGCAGTTACCTGGGAGCATCCTGTGGTGACATCCCGATCTCATCACCCACAATCATCGAAACCCCCACACTTTTTCCGGCACCTGCAGCTGAATTATGCGAAAGCCAGTGGTTGACTTTCACGAACCAACGTTCCCAAATGGCAGCGCTGACACCGAATGTGACCTCCATCCAGGATGGCACCCGATCAGCCACCTGGCAAGGGGCTATCCCGTATGATGGGTACTACCGCCTGCATGCGTTCATTCCAGCCCACGCCCCGATCGATTGGACCTGCTCCCGGATGGTCATTGCAGAAAACACCTCCAATGCGCACTACCAGGTCACCCACGCCTACGGAACATCAGGTACAACCGTCGATCAATCTTTGTCTTCAGATGAGTGGAGCGACCTGGGGGTCTATTACTTCCATAAAGCTGGCGGCTTTCAAGTCAAGCTGCTCAATGCTACCGGGGAAACCGAGAACTCGCGTTTAGTCATGGCCAGTGCCATCAAAGTGCAGCTGGTCGGGATGAACCCGCCCCAGTTCGTTTATTACTTCCCGCTAACGTTTAAATAACTGGGATTCATTCAAGAGTGTAAGCCAGCCCATTGGTTTTCAGGTGAGCCCGTTCTTTCTTGTAACCCGGCCGGATGGCTGCCACCGCCGCCCAGAATTGGGCTGAATGATTCTTAATCTGCGTATGCACCAGTTCGTGCACAACCACATATTCAACCACTTCCGGTGGCGCCATGATCAGACGGTAGGTAAAACTGATCGTGTTCTTTCCGCTGCATGATCCCCAGCGGGTGCGTGCGCTGGTGATGCGCAGGTCATTGACCTGGAAGTGATATCTCTTGATGTAGTCGTTGATCAGGGAGGTGACAAATGTGCGCGTCTGTTTACGGTACCACGCGATAAACAACTCCAGTGCTTCTGCTCGATCTGCTGCTGAGAGTGTAAAGCCGGTTTTTTCATCAAATTTTAGGGAGGACGATGATTTTGAGACCACATTGAGAGGGTATTGTTTCCCGAGGAAATAATACTGTTCACCACTTGCATATCGCCTGGCTTGCGGGGCAGGAGCCAACTTCATCATCCTGGCACGCGTCGTTCTGATCCACTCAGCCCGCTTTTCCATAACCGAGCGGATCATTCCATCAGTCGCAAAAAGCGGTGCCCTGACGAGCACCTTACCCCCTGGTGCAATCTCAATGCTGATGGAACGTCTTTTTGAACGGATAAGCTGGTCGATCTGCATAATTTCTCCCGGTCGGTTGTTTTAACAAAGGAGATTATAAACGCGAAAAGTAAGAATCACCATAACCGGCTGGTTTTAGGATAAAATCTTTTAGATTGAAATGAAAAGTTACCTTAGAAAGTTGTTCTTTCTCTTACAGATCCTGTTACTCACAGCATGTGGTGCTAAACCAGCCATAGAGCGTTATGAGTTGATACCTTACCAGGATCCCGCCGGCATCTTTCGCATGCCCTACCCCGAAGACTGGCAGGTGGAATACAATGATGCTACTCAGACAGCCACCTTCGCCCCGCCAGTACAGGTTGATGAAGTCCACCCCCTGGTTATCAGGGCAGTAGCCCAAAAAACTGCCAGTGAGACGTGGGACGAGTCTGGCGAAGAGATCAATATGATCTTCGAAGAGTTCCTGCGTGCCTATTTCCCGGATGAAAGCCCGGAAATTTACCTTACTGATGACTTGCGGGTTGGCAAGGAGCCTGCCCTGGTAATGGAATTTGCCCAACCATATGAGGATGGATATTTTAAAGGCAGTATTGTCCTGGTGGTATTGAGAGGTTATGCCATCGGATTCATTGGCAGCGCCGTCGGGGATGCCTGGGATAGCTTCAAACCAACTTTTAAACAAATGCTCCTGGATGTCGAATTTTTGGAATGAACCATGCCAGGTGGTGGTATCATTGGAAATTGAGAGTCAGGCCACACATACAAGGCGAGCCCTTAAGTATCTATGAAGCTGGTTAAGCACACCTTCTTTTTGACCCTCCTGCTGATCGTCCTCAGCAGTTGTTCCTACTCCCCCACACGTTACCCCATCGCCCAAACCCCTGCTGACATTTTCATCCCACCAGCCAATGAGCAAAATAACAATACAACCGAAGCAGCTCCCAATCAACCGGGAACAGGCACCCATGATGTGGTAGACGTTAGCCCCGGGAATTATCGCTTCACCATGGTCAACAATCCCCGCAAGCCCAGCCAGCGTTACCAGTTGGAAATAAAGGGCAGCCAGGCCAGCCTCTCCAGTAAAGATGAAAACCTCCTGATCTCGCTGATCAGCGAGGAACAAAATTTTGACATCACCCTGGAGGGTTGTCTCCAGTTGGTGACCGATCGCATGACGATGGACATTCCAGGATTTGATGCTCAGGAAGCTAACCCTGTTGTGATTGGCCTGGAACCTGGTTTCAAATCAACCATCTCCGGTGTTTTATTTGATGAACCATTTATTGGTTCTCTTATTGCCGCACGACCCTGGAAAGGGCGTTGTTTCACTGCCATCGGTCTTGTCCTGGGCGATGAGGCTGACGAACGTTGGCTGACAGAGGGCCAACCGGTTTTTGAAGCGATTATTGCTTCATTGAGTTTCACGTACCCCACAGGCAGTGGAAGGTGTGAGATCAGCAATGATGACAGCTACGGTTACACTCCGGGTAACCCCATCCGAACTGGAAACAGCAACCTGATGGATGGTTTGCCACGCCAGGAGGCATACCTGGATGCCCTGGTAACATCAGATGGCAAAGCGCTCAGTTATTCGCGCACCCACTCGATCGTCACAGATGACAACGATATTTTGGATGTCTATGCGCTAACCATCCCGGGGCAGGATATGCCCCTTACCCTCTACCTCGACATGTATCACTTTGAAACCCTGATGGCACCCATGAACCTCAATTGCAGCATACCCTTCCCGATCGGAGCACCTTAAGATGACCGCAGATGAAGTCTGGGGCGAAGTGGAAGCACTGCAGGGTCTTTCCCTCAGGACGATCGAACGTCGTCTGTCTTTTAGAGTGGTGGCTGTCACCGAGACTCACATTGTACTTGCCCCTGAGGCCAGCAGCAAAGAGAGATCGATCTCACGCGATGCCATCCAGAAAACATTTGATGAGCTATTCCGGAGGCGTGAATTGAGTGCACCGGCTGTTTCTGAAAAGGTGGGCGAAGCCTGTTCATCCTATGTCGTCACCATCCTGGCAACCCTTCCCAATGTGGCAGTCTGCCGCAAGCCCATGCGCCTGATTTACAACGGATTGCAGCTCTTCTACCTTCAACGCTAGATCTTCGACCAGGTTTTTTTAAGGCAAATCCACACATAACTGATTAAAACAACACACCGCCCGGTAAAGGCGGTGCGAGGTTTGATCAACATTAGTGGTTAACGAAGAATTACTCTTCGATCTTGATCGCGGCTTCGGGGCACTCTTCAGCAGCCTGGCGCACACCTTCCCAATACTCTTCGGGAACGGGGTCAAGCAAAACTTCGGCCACAGGCTCACGTTCGAGGCTGAAAACCTCGGGAACGATACCTTCACAAATGCCACAACCCAGGCACAGGTCTTTGTCAACAGTTACTTTCATGAAATACATCCTCCATATAAATTAATAATAGTTTTACTTTTCAACTACATCGTAGATTATACTCGCATTAGGGATAATTTCAGGATATATTTTATATGGTTAATACAGTTCAGACATTTTATCCCGGATTTCCAATAAAGCCATTACAATTATGACCGAAAGGGAAGAATCGTCATCGAATATTGCCAGGAAAAGACCATGCATCCATACGTCAATGAGGTTCAGCACTACTTGGAGCAATTCGCAGACCCCGGGGCTGCCATCCCGATGAAAGCCTATATGCGCAACCAGTTTGAGTACCTGGGCATTAATTTATGGCAGGTCAGGAAAAAGACGGAAGAATTCTATTCCCAACAGGGTTTCCCGCCCCTGGACGACTTGGATGAGATCGTCCGTGACCTATGGAATTTGCCCTACCGTGAATTCCAATACATAGCCATAAACATGCTTGTGAAATGGGTCGATGACCTGCCTGCAGACTTTATCGGGACTTTGGAATATCTTTTGATCACCAAATCATGGTGGGATACGGTTGATTCATTAGCCGGGGAAGTAGTGGGAGCATTTTTTCTTTTCCATCCCGAATTACGGGATGAAACTCTGAAACTTTGGAGAGAGTCAGATAACATTTGGCTGAGACGCACCTGCCTGATCTTTCAACTGAAGTATAAAAAGAACACCGACTTTAACCTGTTAAAATCTGTCATACTCGAAAACCTGGGTAGCAGGGAATTCTTCATCAATAAAGCCATCGGTTGGGCATTACGGACTTACAGCCGCATAGACCCAACCGCAACCGTGGATTTTGTTAATAGCACAGCCCTATCCAACCTCAGCCGCAAGGAAGCGTTAAAGTGGCTGGAGAATAAGAAAAGCAAGGAGATAACACAATGATCTACCACATAACACAACGCACAGCATGGCAGGAAGCCCAACTCAAGGGCTATTACGAACCGCAAGGGTATGCAAGTGACGGGTTCATTCACTGTTCGAACAGAGAGCAGTTGCTTTCTACCGCCCATTGCTATTATGCAGATGCAAAGGACCTGGTTGTCCTGTGCATCGACCCCACGCTGGCAGGCGCACCAGTGGTTTACGAGAATCTCACTGGTGGAAAGGAACTTTTCCCCCACCTCTATGGGGTCTTAAAGCTTGAGGCAGTGCTGGCAGCCCCACTTTTCACACGGGACGGCGATGGAAACTGGCAAATGCCCGTTGACCTGGTCTAGGAAAATGAAAAAGTTTTTTTTAGGCGTTGACATTGGCAACACCAAAAGCCATGCTTTGATCTGTGATGACCAGGGCCGGGTCATGGGTTTCGCCAGGGCGGGATGTGGAAACCATGAGGTCATTGGTTACGAATTGTTTGCTGAATTGATCCAATTCCTGGCAGGTGATGCCCTTCGTTCAGCTGGCATCACGACCCAACAGGTCAGTGGTGCCGGTTTTGGCATCGCCGGCTTCGATTGGCCTGGTCAATATGAGCCATTGTTTCGAGGTATCCAGGGCATTGGCTTGAATTGCCCGACCAAATTGGTCAACGATACACTGATAGGGTTGGTTGCTGGTGCATCCAGGGGCTGGGGCATTGGTCTGGTGGCTGGCACCGGCTCAAACTGCTGGGGTATGGATGAAAGCGGCCATATTGGGCGTATGACCGGTCTGTCCCACCTGATGGACGAAGGTGGTGGAGCAGGTTCAATTGTCTTGTGGGCGATCCAGGCAGTCGGTCGGGCGTGGACCCGGCGTGGACCTGAAACCACTTTAACTGGATTACTCCTCGAACATATGGGAGAAATTGATATCGTCAACCTTCTCCAACGCCTGGGCGAACAAGGCGCCCAGATCGATGCCGGCCTGGCGCCCCGGGTGATCGAATGTGCCCGCAGGGGGGATGGTGTAGCCCAAGGCATCATCCACAGGGCAGCCGAAAGTCTTGCCAGCTTGTGTCTTGGGGTTTCCAGGCAACTGGATCTGCTACAAAAACCAGTGGAGGTCGTTCTGATTGGCAGTGTTTTCAAAGCCGGCCAGGTTTTGATCGATCCATTGACAGGCCACATCCTTCAGGATATTCCCCAGGCCAGCTTGACCAGGCTTGAAGCCCCCCCGGTGGTTGGTGGGGTGCTGCTGGGTATGAAAGAAGCCGGTTTTTCTCCCGGCCTGGATGAAGTGCAACACATAAAGGTCTCAACTACTGACCTAGTCGAGTCACTTGATAGAGAAGATTGATCAGGCTTTCTTTAGTGTCAGGATGTGCGCGTATAGCTTGCGTTGTATCTGAAGCACTTCCTGTTTAATTACTGTCGACCCCGGGAAATCCTGCATTGTCTTGAGTGTATCCACGTCCTTACAAACCTGTTCATAAAGCTCTCGGGCGGAGGGGTAATCCGTGGGATAAGGATAAGGAATTTCCAGGGAAGGCAGGCTCTTCTTAACCTCAGCCTCACGTAACCCAGCCCAGTGCTTGTATAGTTCGCCATACCGGGCAGTCAGTTCCTGTCGCACCTGGTCCACCTCCGGGGCAGAAGGACGCTTTGCCAATGAAGTCAACTCGGTATGCATATCGGCCAGTTGTGACTGGACCTCACCGGTATTCATGCTGAAAGGTGCTGCAATCGCCAGGCCGATCAGTGTACTGCGCAGTGTCGCCAGTGATTCGTTATAACGGATATGTTCTGTCATGGTGAGGTGACGCTTGGTCAGGGCTTTTTCCTGCCTTCCAAGATCCCGTAAATGGTTTGAAAGATCCCGTGGCAGGTTGGGCATCCTGCTTAAGTGGTCCATCTCGAAATGGATCGCCTGGAGGTACGAAGCTAATTTGTCAACGTCATTTCCCGGATCGATGGCAGGGTTTATTTCGCCCCACGCTTGAAAGCGTACCTGTTGCACCCAGTGGGTGAATAACTGGTTATGTAACACTCCCAGTTCAGTAAAGATCTGGCCATTTTCGGGTGAAGGTGCCTGGGATCGGATACGGTTGATATCTGCTGCCAGTTGTGTCAGTTGCGTTTCCACAACACCCAGGTCCTGGCTAAAAGGTTTACTTATCTTGAATGAACTGATCTCGGAACGCCGTTTATTGATCCTGGCTTCGATCAAGTAGCCCCGGTACAAATTTTGTTCCTCAACCAGGCTTTGCCTTAATTTTCGGTGTTCCGGTGTGTCCAGCAACATGCGCATTACCAGGAGGGAATGATCAATGAAGTTGATCTGCGTATCCAATGCCAGCTCATTCTTTTCCAGTTCGGGTCCATCCAGAACATCCATTTGCATCTGCAGGTTGCGGTATTCCTCACACTGGCACCATTCCTGGAAGTAAAGGTTATCCAATGTCGCCGTTTTATATGGGTTTGGCGGTTGCCCGGCAATCACCTTCTGCTCGTTCTGGGTGGCGCTGATCTTGCCTTCAACAGCCCGCAGGTTCTGAGAGATTTGCATCCGCCGCAGTTCTTTTTGGGTAATCTCTGCGGTCTCGCGGATGGCATCTTCTGTACTCTTTCCAGACTGCTGGATGGCATCAGCGATCTTTTCGGCAATTTTGAGAGAATAATATCCTTCACCGCGCTCAAGGTATAAAAGGCTGCCGCATACAGCACAATTCAATTGGTCTATATCATCTGGAATGGATATCGGAGCCCCACAGGCTGTGCAATTTAATTTGATCAGTTTCATGGCAACCTCCTAAACAGAACATCTGTCCTTACCAGGCGGATCTGGGTAAAGACCTAAGGGAACAAAATTGAAAGGCCAAAGATGGATGCTTAAATCAATTTAATTATATGCCTCCTGTCAAAGGAAAGCCCAACAAAACAACAATTAATCAGCAAACTGCCAGGTGTGATGAAAATGCACTTTTTAGCCTACATAACACCCATGTTTTAAGGAACAACCGCATAAAACAGTTCATTGCCAAACGCCATGAATGCATAACGGTTGGAGGTAATGGCAAATGAAGTTGCCTTTTGGTTATCCATCAGCCCATCTTCAAATCTACTGCGAAAGATCTTGTTAAGGGCCAGGTGACTGCTGAACTGGTAAATCTCAGCTGTGTCAGATGCCAGAAGCATCACTGACGGGTCGCGCGGCGATACATACATTACCTGGCTAAAACCCAGTTTTGAGACATCAAAAGCAGGTGCATTTTCGCGTGGATCGATGTAAGGCGCAGGGTTGGTGCAACTGATCGAGGAAAAAGCAAATCCTGGCGCAATGCAGGTAGCTATTTGACCATCCTCGAACAGGATGTACAGTTCATCACCATTAACTGCCAGGTCAATTGCAGCACTGAGGTCCAGGGGGAATTCCTCAAAGAACGAGGAGGGTTCGACAGTGAATTGCGAAGCAGAGCCCGGGTAGACCCACAAGGCATTGCGGACCGGGTCAAGGATGAACAGGTTACCCGAATCAAGGGCAATGCTTTTTACATTCCCGATCCCATCTTCAGGTTCTTCCGGCACAGTAGCAACCGGGGACATACCCGGTGCACAATACAACAGGTTGGCTGAGCGATCAATTCCCATGATGGGTGCTTTGTAAGCATTATTGATCGGGATCGCAACCATCCCAACCAGGTCACCTACAGCGATGCCGGAATAAGTGCCTGAATAACAGGTGAACCCACTATCCACAACATATCCCTGGTTGCCAAGTGTCAGATGTACGATCCTGCCACCCGTTGAATCAAAAAGATAAAGATCATTGGTGATAGGGATAACACGGCTGATCACCAATCCATCCGGTAGAACCCCATTAATCGCAGGTTTATAAGACAGCCTGGCAGCGCCATCCAGATCATCGATCGCGTTTTCAGCCTGCAATACAAGACGGTCGATCTCAGCTGATTGACGGTAAGTTTTCGCCTGATCGGCCCATTTGATCACTTCCTGCCAACCGGTGCGTTGTGAGGCAGGATCGCCCAGTACCTGGGCATTGTCGGCAGCTGCCTGCGCCTGGGCTAGCATGTAATCATACTGTTTGGTTTTCCCCCGCGTGATGTACACACTGGTTGCCAGGGCAACGATCAGGATGGGAACAATGATTGCAATGGCGATCATGCTTCCCTTGGAAAGCTGAAGGTTTTCCTTTTGGGCACCAGGGAATAAGCGATTACTGATCTTTCCGAAGAACATTTTTACCTTGCCGGACACAATATCGGACCAGTTAAAGAACTTCGCAAGCGCACTGATCCCTTTTTTGCGGAATTCTTTGCTGATTTCCGGTTTTCTTTCTCTTTCTGTAAATTGACCCGCTCCAAATTGATTCGGCAGGGAAGCATCCTCACCTTCAAGAGCAAGGTCCGTTGTTTCTTCGACCAGAAAATCATCTTCTACAAGGGTTGCTCCTCCATCAATACCTTCTGGAGCAGGCATTTCGACCTCGGTTGTAAATGGAAGGTCGCCTTCGGTCAATTCAGGTAGATCATCTTTCGTTTCTTCCATCACAAAGTCTTGTGTCGCTTGTTCGCCTGTCACCTCACCGATTTCCAGCTCACTTTCGTCCACAGCCATCTCAAGTTCACCATCTTCAGGCTCTTCAACCACGGGCTCAGAGACTGGCACAGGCGGAGCGATCAGGACTGTTTCTGGTTTGGTGGGTGTTTCTTCTTCAACGGGCACCGATCTTTCAATTTCAGGTCTAATTGGCAAATCCAACCCGTGTTGGGTCACGATCCTGCCGCTGCCCTTGACCATCAACACCAGTCCGCCGCTCATGTTCGCTGGCAGGTTGTGGTGCAGACGGCGCCAGAGTTGTTCAAACCCGGTGATACCCGCCTGGATAAGGTGACTTTCATCCCAACTGGTGGACGGTGTAGGTGTTGAAATGTAACTATCCCCTATTGCCATGTCATGTTGGTAAAACCGGATTGAAGGTGTTCGTGTCAAACCTAAACTGCGGTCACTCGAGTCTGGATCAAAGAAGTGTTCCATGGCGTTCTGTCCAACCCAGTACCCATGGATTCGACCACATTGGGCTACAAAAAGTGTATTGCGGTGAATGACTGCCAGGTTCAGGAAAGCAGACTGCCTGTCACGATCAGATACAAGTTTCAAGTTCCTTTCAAGCAGAGTATTGCTGATCTGGTCGATCACCACCCGCATCGCCGAAGTCACCGATCCTGGTAATTTGAAATAAGAATCCGCCAGTTTAATGAGCCATACATTGATCTCGTTGGCGGGCAACGGGTTGCCTGTATGCAGATCCAGGTGCACGATCAGTGCATCATCCTCCCGCCCCCTGGCCGCTCTCTTTGGCGCAAAGGTCGCATTAAAGCCAGGAGTATTTTCCTGCTGTTGCCCATTAACCAGGTTTAGTGAAAATAGGTTCAGATCATAGTTCATCGCATCATCCTGAAAATCAACTGCTTTTTTGCATATGATTTATATTAATTTATCTCATTATACAATACACACCCCTCTCTAACAGGTATAATCTTAGCCATGTTATTTAAGCTCATCACTACCGAAACCGATTGGGATAACTTGGCCGATAAGTGGTCCAGGTTGCTTCCAGCCGCCTTAAGCCATGTACCTTTTCTCGAATTTGATTACCTGAGGACCTGGTGGCAGACGCGCGGTGGTGGGGAATATAGACCCGAAGATAGCCACCTTCGCCTTGTCATCGCCACCAGGGATGACCTCCTGGTTGGCATCGCACCTCTCTTCTCCACAAAAACAGCATTGGGTCAATCGGTTTTGATGTTCATCGGATCCATTGAGGTATCAGATTACCTGGACCTGGTCGTTCGCCCGGAAGACGCCGCTGAGTTCACACAAGGCCTGGTCCAGTTCCTGGCCAGTGATCCTCGCACCAAAGGTCACCTTGTCAGTTTATACAACATTCCAGCGTCTTCACCCACGACCGATACGTTAAAAACCTTTTCCGAAAATCAAGGCATCTCCTTTCACCAGGAAACCCTACAGCCCTGCCCCCATGTCTCCCTGCCACCCGATTGGGAAGGTTACCTCTCCAACCTCGATAAGAAACAACGCCATGAAATTCGCCGCAAGATCCGCCGGGCAGAAGAGTCACCCAACATAGTTGACTGGTACATGGTTCACGAGGCATCAAATGTGCGAACTGAGATGCAGGCTTTTATAGAGATGATGGCCAAGGATCCCCAAAAGGACCAGTTCCTGACCCCCAATATGCGCAAGTTTCTCCTCGACCTGGCACCGGTTCTTCATCAAAACGGTTGGCTCAACTTGAGCTTCTTGACTGTTGACGGGCAAAAAGCAGCTGCATACCTCTGCATCCACTATGATAACCAGTTATGGGTCTACAACTCAGCCTGGGACCAGGCCTTTGCCGAATTCTCACCGGGCTGGGTCTTGCTTGGTTACCTGGTCCAGTGGGCTATCGAACAGGGTATCCAGGCGGTCGATTTTATGCGTGGGGATGAGGTATACAAGTATCGCTTTGGCGGACGTGACCGCCAGATCAACCTCGCTCAATTTGTCCTTTCTTAATTAACGACTTACAATTCTGGCTTCTTGATCCAATTCACCCCAATTTCGTATAAACCTTGCACAAGGTGTTGTAATCGTGTGGGCAATTGATATAAGATAGGTAATTCAAACATTGGAGTAGACGATGTCCAGATATTACCGCCTTCTTGTTACCCTACTGATTGCAACCCTTCTTCTCACAGCCTGCGGACTTTCCACAAGTCAACCGACAAGCCAGGATGAAACTCCGCAGCCCATCAAGACCGAGGTAGTCGAAACTGTCGAGTACATGGATGGCACTCAAGGCGTTCTCACGCCCCCAGTTCCGGACCTCATGGACCTGTATGAACAGTTGTTGAACACAGATGGGACTAATGAGGGTGAAGTACTGCTTAAATTGCTCGAATATGCTTCCGGATCGGCAACTGAAAGCACTGCCTTTGATTTCAACAACGTTCAGGCCAATGAGATCACTCCCCTGTTGCAACAGGCACGCTACTGGATTTCCGGGCCTGGTGCTGGTACGCCTGAGGCCGAGAAGATCATCCCACTTATGGATCGCCTGGCAATTAATGCGGATCGCTTGCTGCCTTACGCCATACCGGAGGGTCAGGCATCACGTCCCAAAGGTCTGGCATCGACCAACAGGGAATTGCTGCCGGATATTCTCAACCAGGCAGAGGGTGTATGCCAGGAATTTTGGGATATCGGCTTTCCAGAACCTTCTGCAGGAGAATCTCCAGCGATTTGTATTCTCTACCGGCAATTTACTGCCGAGGGCATCCAATTTCGCATCTTTTATCCCATAGAATGGGCGGATGGTGGTGAATTTTTACCATTCATCGATTCTGCAGAGGCTGCCTTAAGACAGTCCGTTGCCACATTTTTACCACTTGCCTTCACAGGCATGCCCAACACAGATGTTGTGTTCACCTTGTTACCTCATGCTGATAGAGAAGGGCGGCTGAGACCATTTGTCCTTGCTGCCGCCTGGATGATGACTGCAACCAACTGCGGGGTCGGGGTTTATCCTGAAAGCATGAATATATCGATTCCAGAATTTCAACAAACCCTTGCTCATGAGATCTTTCATTGTTTCCAATTCAAAAATTACACCTGGACGAATACAGCCTCCAGTAGTGCCATCAAGTGGTGGCAGGAGGGATCTGCTGAGTTTTTTGGCAATGTAGCCTACCCGGAGGTCAATGCAGAGTACATCTTTATTGACGACATCACAGAGAACTTTAAGACCCAGAATATTTTCAGCATGGATTATGAAAATTTCCTTTTCTTCCAGTACCTGGCAAATTTGACCAGTGAATCTGGTGTGATCAGCCTGCTGGCGTCCTTTGAAACGAGCCGCGATGACCAGGCCTATGCCAATGCACTGGAGGCAGCCTTGCCTGGATTCGCCGATATATTCCACAACTTTGCCAGGGCTTATGCCGATCACACGATCGCTGATACTGCCGGTAACATGATCCCGGTGGCACCCCGTACCAATGAAACCATATTCTTGGACAGGGGGACGAGGGAATTTACTGTGGAGCCCTACAGAGTCACCGCGTATGGACTTAAGCTTCGTCCCGGGAGGATCTATACGCTGAGTGAGACCACATCCGAAACCGGTAGAAGGGATTATCGCTTTGCTGAAAGGCGTGGTCAGTGGTTTGCCTTGCCAGGCACAATTTCCACCACCTGTGATCAGAAACACCTGGTCTTGGTGGGAACAAATGTTTCCATAGGCTCTACCTACAAAGTTACAGTCGAATATGACTATGAGGTAATAGATGAAGGCGACAGTCGGAGTTGTGACCGCTGCCTGGTTGGCACCTGGGAGATGACTCCCGACAGTATTCATGGCTTTATGAACCTCGTCATGCCGCCTAACTCCACATATACAGGTTACACAGGATCTATGAGAATGACCTTTACTCCGGATGGTAGGGTCGAAGGAATCTGGGAAGATTTACGGGTTTATGTGCAATTCACTTTGGGAACATCCTCAGTGCCGGCTGAAGTCGCCTATTCCGGGTCATCAACCGGAGACTGGTACACCCGCGACGGTGTGGTTTATGGCGTTAACTCTGTGTCATCTTTTACAATGACAATGGAAGCGGAAGGGTTCAGTTTTTCCAAACCTCTTGGCGATACACCAGGCACTGCCTATACTGCCGAAGGCCCATACACATGCACCCCAACAAACTTGTCTTTCACGCCGCCAACAGAACCCACATTTACCAGGGAGTTCATCAAGGTCACACCATAAACACCAAAACGTAACTTCGGTCGGCCACACCGATCGCTTTACATCTCAGGAACCGTGGGGAAGCACCTGGTGAAAAGTGGACAAAACTGGCACATCCGCTTGCTTGTGTCTTCCCGGCACACCGGCTGGCACCATACTGATCAGGATGGCGTTACTGTCAGTTCCAAGACCGACATCTTGTGATAATGGCTTGATAAACAAATAAAACAACTCATCCTTCGCTTTTCTCACTGCATCAAACACCAGGCTGATGTATTGCTGACCCACAGAGTAGTCGCAAGTTGCCAGCCTTTTACCGGAGTTGGTGGTGATTTCAATGCTGAAGGCAACCTTTGCCGGTTCTGCCAGGTCCATATCCAACCGATACAGCATGGGCAAGGGCGATTTGAAACTGAATAACTGCCCCGTGCGATCCAGCGGGACGATCCTGGGTTGAATGGATCTGTCCGGGAAAGTCCCCATGCAAACATGCAGACCCACCTGCGGGTCAAAGAAGATTGGCGCTGTCTCCAAACAGGCAGCCAACAAACCATGCGGCAATGTGCTTGAGAAAATCCCCTGCGGATCTTTATGGGCATACATCAGCAGGTTCTCACAGTGCTCCAGACCATCATCCTGCACCTGGTAGGCAAGCGGGTCAATCCGTGCATCGGGTTTCAACTGCGGAATGGGGTTGCCTGCAACCATCTCCAGGCAGCGTTGGGGAATACCCCGCACAACCACTCGCGGAAACAACTCCTGCCCGACGGCAAGGTATTCATTGAGCGACATTTCATTAATATGATAGGGATTGGAATCTACATCACCAGGGCTGAATAACCTCCGGTTCGGGGTTGTGATCAGGCAAAAACCATCATCCCTGAGTACTCTATAAATTTCTTTGAGAAATTGCCGGCTGGAAGGTACGTGCTCAATAACCTGTGAGGAGAAAACAAAGTCAAATGACGAATCCGGGTAAGGCAGCGCCAGGGCGTCCCCTTCCTCGAAGTTCAAACGGGGATGGAGATACACCTGCCGGGCATATTCCAAAGCAGGTGCGAAATTATCGACAGCCTCAACGTGGTTCGCAGAATAATATGCCAAGAAAAAGGAACCATAGCCCGTCCCACAACCCACATCCAGGATTCGCCGCCCGAATGAATAGCGCAATGCCTCGCGGTAAGCCGCCGTGTGTCCCAAATGCATCGCCGCGTTGTACCGCCGCACCAATGGCACATGCCGTTCTCCCTCAAGAGCCATAACCTCTCCTGTGGGTATTGAGAAAGGGTTAAATTTTTCGTTCGTTTCCATGACACCTCTATCCCATCATCTGACTGCTTACAATTATAACTTTCTATCCATCCACACCAGGCATTGCTCAACCAGGGGATTATTTATTCTTATAAAGAATTAACGTTACACAAAGGGGGATTTCTTGACCTTTCATTTTTCGCATGGTATTATTAACCATGCTAAATTAGCACTCTCACATCGAGAGTGCTAATTAAAATAAACATGAAAGAATTAACTGAACGCCAGAAGCTGATCTTATCCCTCATCGTCCACGAGCATACCCGGACGGCATTGCCGGTTGGCTCCAGGACGATCGTGGAGCAATTTAACCTGCAACTGAGTTCAGCCACCATCCGCAACGAAATGGTAGCCCTGACCGACATGGGATACCTTCGCCAGCCTTACACCTCTGCCGGGCGTGTCCCGACCGAGGAGGGTTATCGCTTTTTTGTACGCAACCTGACCCAACAGACAACCTTGCCTGCTACCACCATGCGTACCATCAGCCACCAGTTCTACCAATCCCGGCAGGACCTGGATCAATGGCTGCGTCTGGCAGCCTCCGTCCTGGCAAATCAATCTCAAGGCGCTTCTCTTGTCACTGCTCCCCACTCAGAGAAAGCCCTCTTAAAGCACCTCGAACTGATCGCCACACGCGGTAACCAGGTCTTGATGGTTCTTATTCTCGTTGGCGGTGAGATCCGCCAGCAATTGCTCAGCCTCCCCGAGCACATCAACCAGGAGCAGCTTTCAGCCATTGCCGCACTGATCACCGATCAATGCCATAACTGTAGCGCAGACAAGATCCTCAGTAAGGGTATCTACCTTGACCCCATTGGCCAACAGGTGCTGAATGTTGTGACAGAGGAGATGTCTCTTTCTGAAAAAATGGTTGTGGGAGAGGTCTACCTGGACGGCTTGATGAACGTCCTGGCAGAGCCCGAATTTGCCGAATCTGAAAATGCCCGTTCCGCCCTGAAATTATTCGAAGAGCGTTCTTTCCTGAACGACCTCCTCGAGCGCACCGTGATGAGCAGCAATATCGGTGGTGTGCAGGTAGTCATCGGCGGCGAAGGTACCTGGGATGAACTGCGCCAGTGTTCAGTAGTCCTGGCACGTTACGGCCAGAATGGCATCATGAGCGGCACCCTCGGTGTCCTTGGCCCGATGCGCATGCCCTACGGTCACACGATCTCGACCGTCAGGTTTGTCGCCGACTTGCTCAGCGACAAGGTCACTGAATCCCTGGTCGACTAAAGCAATGAACCTAACCCAATGGAGAAAAGTAATGACAAAAGACAAAAAAGATAACGACAAAGAAAAAGAAAATTCAAAAAATGACCAGCCTGCTGAAGGTGAACCGCTGATTCCAATCTCCATGTCTGAATACGACGAGATGCAAAAGCAGATCAGTTCCCTCAAATCCCAGGCAGATGAATACCTGGATGGCATGCAGCGTGAGCGCGCCAACTTTGCCAATTACAAAAAACGCATGGACCTGGAAAGCATTAATTCCTACAACAACGTGGTGGCTGATGTTGCCAAGAATTTCCTCGTGGTCATCGATGACATTGACCGTGCCCTCAAGAACAAGCCGACCGGCAAGTCCACCAGTGCATGGGTTGACGGCATCGAGCTGATCCGCCAGAAACTCTTGCGTACCCTTGAAAACCAGGGGGTTGAGCGTTTTGAGGCTAAACCGGGTGATCAGTTTGATCCCAACTTTTTCGAAGCAGTGACCCACGAGGATCACGAACAATTTACCGACGGCCAGGTGATCGAAGTGCTTCAACCTGGATACAAAATTAAAGAAAGAATCATTAGACCGGCACTCGTCCGGGTAGCAAAATAGGAGTCATAAAAATGTCAAAAATTATCGGAATCGATCTCGGAACAACCAACTCAGTCGGTGCAGTCATGGTCGGCGGTGAACCGGTGGTCATCCCTTCAGCTGAAGGGGAACGCCTGGTGCCCTCCGTGGTGGCTGTCAACAAGAACGGGGAAAGGCTGGTCGGTCGCGTAGCCCGCAACCAGGCCATCGTCAACCCCGAAAACACCATTTTTTCCATCAAGCGCTTTATGGGTCGCAAATATGACGACCCCGAAGTGCAAAAAGCGCTCAACCGCGTACCATACAAGATCGCCAAAGCCCCCAATGGCGATATCCGCGTAATCCTGGGCGGGCAGGAATATTCACCGCCCGAGATCTCAGCCATGATTCTCGGCAAGATAAAGCGCGACGCCGAAGCCTACCTGGGCGAACCTGTGACCCAGGCGGTCATCACCGTCCCCGCTTACTTTAACGATGCCCAGCGCAATGCCACCAAGGACGCCGGCAAGATCGCCGGTCTCGAGGTCCTGCGCATCATCAACGAGCCCACTGCTTCCTCTCTTGCCTACGGTCTCGACAAGAAAAAGAACGAGGTCATCGGCGTCTACGACCTGGGCGGCGGCACCTTCGATGTCTCAGTCCTTGAAGTTGGCGATGGCGTCTTCCAGGTGCGCTCCACCTCGGGCGACACCTTCCTCGGCGGGGATGACTTTGACCAGCGTGTCATGGATTTCCTGGCCGATGAGTTCAAGCGTGAAAATGGCATCGACCTGCGCCAGGATCGCCAGGCTCTCCAGCGCCTTAAGGAAGCATCTGAAAAAGCCAAGATCGAGCTTTCAACCACCATGCAGGCAGAGATCAACCTCCCCTACATCACAGCCGACGCCTCCGGTCCCAAGCATCTTGTGACCACCCTGACCCGTGCAAAGCTCGAGCAGCTGACCGAAGACCTGCTCAAACGCAGCATGACCCCCCTCAAACAGGCCATGCAGGACGCCAACCTCAAGACCTCCGAGATCAATGAGGTCGTCATGGTCGGCGGCATGACCCGCATGCCCGCAGTGCAGGAAATTGTGCGCCGCGAGTTCAACAAGGAACCCCACAAGGGCGTCAACCCGGACGAGGTTGTCGCTGTCGGTGCCGCCATCCAGGCCGGTGTCCTGGGCGGTGAGGTCAAAGACATCCTCCTTTTGGATGTTACCCCGCTGACCCTGTCCATTGAGACCCTCGGTGGCATCGCCACGCCCCTCATCAAGCGCAATACCACCATCCCGACCCGCGAAAGCCAGGTCTTCTCAACTGCCTCTGACAGCCAGACCCAGGTTGAGATCCATGTGCTGCAGGGCGAGCGCCCCATGGCAGCAGACAACAAGTCGCTGGGCAAGTTCAACCTCGATGGCATCCCGCCAGCCCCCCGTGGCATCCCCCAGATCGAAGTGACCTTCGACATCGATGCCAATGGCATCCTGCAGGTCACTGCCAAGGATAAAGCCACCGGTCGCAGCCAGAATATCACCATCACCGCTTCCTCCGGGTTAAGCGAGGCGGAAGTCGAAAAGATGCGCCGCGAAGCCGAAGCCAACGCCGAGGAAGACCGCAAGAAGAAAGAACTGATCGAAGCCCGCAACAATGCCGACAACCTGGCCTATTCCGCCGAGAAGACTCTCAAGGATCTCGGTGAAAAAGTGCCCGCTGATCTCAAGACCCAGGTCGAGGATGCTGTACGCAAGGTCCGCGAAGTCAAAGACAAAGACGACCTCGCTGCCATTGTCAAAGAAACCGAAGCCCTGAGCCAGGTTCTGCAGCAGGTTGGTCAGGCCGCTTATGCTGCTGAACAGGCAAGTGCCGCCCAGGCCGAACAAACCCAGGGCACAACTGAGCCGGGTGGTGCCGATGGCAAGACCCCGCCGGATGATGATAATGTAGTTGATGGCGAATACAAGCAAGTTTAATTGAATTTAACAGTAGAATAGAGGTTAGAGGCATCCTCACCATGGATGCCTCTAACCTGTTTGCTTTTATCCTGGAGAATGCCTGGTATAGATTTTTATGGAAAAACGTGATTATTATGAAGTTCTGGGGGTGCCGCGCAATGCGAGCGCTGACGACCTGAAGTCGGCATTTCGCAACCTGGCGCGTCAATTCCACCCGGACGTCAACAAAAGCCATGACGCGGAAGAGAAATTCAAAGAGATAAACGAAGCCTACGGCGTGCTTTCTGATGCCGACAAACGCGCCGCCTACGACCGCTACGGTCATGCCGGTGTAAACTACCAGGGCATGCCGGATTTCAGCAGCATCGACCTTTCCGACATCCTGGAAGGTTTCTTTGGCGGCTTTGGTGGCTTTAGCTCCGGTCGGCGCAGTGCCAACTCGCCGCGCCGTGGAGCAGACCTCACCTCGCGTGTCAAATTGACCTTTGAAGAGGCCGTTTTTGGTGTCGATAAAGAGATCGAGATCATCCGTGACGAAAAATGTGCCACCTGCAGCGGCAGCGGTGCCGAACCCGGCACCTCACCCCGCACCTGTTCCACCTGTAAAGGCCAGGGCGAGGTACGCCAGGTCCACCAGACCTTCCTTGGCTCTATGGTGCAGGTCGTGACCTGCCCGGCATGCAGCGGCAAGGGCGAAACCATCGACACCCCCTGCCACACCTGCCGCGGACGTGGACTGGAGCGTAAGACCATCAAGAAGACCGTGTCCATCCCCGCCGGCGTGGACGATGGCAACCAGATGCGTCTTTCGGGCGAGGGGCAGCCCGGTGCCAACGGCGGCCCCAGTGGTAATTTCTACCTCGAACTGGAGGTCGCACCACACCAGTATTTCCGCCGCAATGGCACCGACATCCTCCTGGACGTGGATATTAACATCGCCCAGGCAGCCCTGGGGGACGAGATCAAGATCCCCACGGTCGATGGCGATGTCAGCCTGCGCATCCCTCCCGGCACCCAGCCCGGCAAGGTCTTCCGCCTGCGCGAAAAGGGCGTCACGGTCATCCGCAAGGCAACCCGCGGTGACCAGCTGGTCACGGTCAATGTTAATATCCCCACAGTGCTGGATGCCAAACAAAAAGCGCTCCTTGAGGAACTTGGCAAGACCATGGGTACCGACATCAAGATCCAGGAACGCAGTTTCTTTGACAAGTTAAAGGACAAACTTGGTGGCTGATCCCATTCATTGGCTGGAAGTATCCCTGACCACCAGCGGCGAACTGGCGGAAGCTGTCGCCGAGGTGTTCAGCCGCTTTGTCAGCAACGGTGTGGTCGTTGAGAGCGAAACCGTCTTCAACCAGGCCGAACAGGAAGCCCAACCCACCGGCAATATGCGCGTTTTTGGCTACCTGCCCTTTGATGACACGATCGAGGAGCGCAAAAACGCGCTCGAAGAAGCCCTCTGGCACCTTTCCTTCATCAAGGAACTGCCCACCCCCACGTTTACGCCCATCCAGGAGCAGAATTGGATGACCGCCTGGCGCGACCATTACCAGCCGATCCAGGTTGGGCAGAGACTGCTCATTTTGCCGGCATGGATGGATGCCCAGCCCGGTGAGACGCGCCATATCGTGCGCATCGACCCGGCGCAGGCCTTTGGCACCGGTACGCACCCCTCGACACAGCTATGCCTCCTGGCGGTCGAGAAATTGACCCGCCAGGGACAGAATGTCATCGACCTGGGCTGCGGATCAGGTATTTTGGCCATTGCCGCCTTGCGGTTCGGCGCCCAGTATGCCCTGGCGATCGACATCGATGAGCTGTCGGTCCAGGCGACCCTGCAGAATGCCGCCTTGAACGGTGTGCTCGACAAGGTTGATATCCGCCAGGGGTCGCTCAGGCAGGTGCTGGACAACCAGTTCCTGATCAACCAGGCACCACTCGTGCTGGTCAACATCCTCGCCCCGGTCATCATAAACCTCTTCAAGGAAGGCCTGGCGGAGCTCGTCGTCCCCGGCGGGAAGATGGTGTTGGCAGGCATCCTCGAGAACCAGGCGGATTTGGTGATGGCGGCGGCAAGAGCCAATGGACTGAAATTTGAGGAACGCCTGCAGCAGGATGACTGGGTCGGCTTGATTTTTACGAAGTAATGCAATTCCGTTTGTTTTTTCGTATATTTTTTATTATCTGACGCAAAAATTTTCACTGTTATACAGTGAAAATAACTCATCTCAAGCAGAATTCTGGTTTCCAGGGTTTTTTTCATTGCTTTTTTTGGTGCAATCAAAGAAGATTGCACCCTACCAACCTCTCGGGTTCTGCCAGGAAATGGAGGGGGATGCCGGCGCCGGCGGCGATCATCTTTTTGAGGGCGATGCCGTCGTTGTAGGCGTCCATGGCTTCCAGTTTGGGGGACATGACCGACCATTCCTCACTCTCATCGGTGACCAGGATGGAGCCCGGGGTGGGTGGGTTGGCGGCGAGCTCTGCCTGGCGGGCCTTGCGGGCGGTCTCGCTGGTGTAACTGGCTTTGACGACGTAGAGAAAGGCGTTGCGGAAGCGGTTCAGGCGGACGCGGTCCTCGAGCCAGGCGGTGTAGCGCCCGAGCCATTTGAGCAGGTGGGAGAGGTCGCTTTCGCCCCACAGACCGCCGACCGGGCGGTTGACCGCGTAGTGCACCATGACCGGCTTGAAATGGCCGGATTCGTCGATCAGATCTGTGGTTGAGTCATACGCATAGTAGTATGCACTGGGCTCCAACGAGCCCAGTGGGCGCAGGGCGGCTGGTGGCCGCTCCTGCGCACGGTCGTCTGCTTCGTAATCCTGATCCGGGTCTATTTTGAGTTTGTAGAACTGCTCCTGCTCGGGGTCATTCTGCGCGCTGATGATCTCTTCGACCTGTTCGGTCTGCACTGCGCGTATATAACTCATCCCGCTGGCGTCGGTGCTGATTAGCAAAAAGAGGTTCCCACAGCGTGCCAGCTCGTCGCTCATCGCCAGGATGCGGTTGGCCATCTGGTTGAGGCGGTGGTTCCAAAATTCGTCGATGAAAGCTTTGACCCGCCCATCCTCGCAGGAAAGGTTGAAACCGTTGCCGACTGCATACTGCGTGGTCAGCTCGACGATACGCCTTGCCAGGGGGTTGTAGCGCCAGGCGTCGATGCACTGTTGTAAGATCTCTTCACGGGAATAGGCAGGGCGGTCGCGGTCGGTTGCCAGGGCGGTGGTGCCGACGTAGAAGGTGTTCTCGGTCTCGGGGAGGCTTAACCAGATTCTCAGCTTTTGCTTAAGAGCATCGATTAAGTTAGCCATAGTGTGGGTGACCTCCGGTCACACCACACGTATGCTGAATGCATGGGCATTCAGCGAGGCGGAGTTTGGTTTTAATTGTGTCAAGCAGGTTGGGCATTTTGTGATCCATCCTTTATGTTTGATGTGATCTTACTAAAGGGGGAAGCCGAAAATGATTAATGGGAGATTAAATGTGGGGGATTTTGGGGTGGATCTAACACCCTTGGCATAACTAAATACTGCTATAATTATTCACATATAATAGTGTTCTTCATTCTGAACCGCACATTTGAAAGGGGTTGCATGAAAAAAAAATTTGTTCACATTATTAGTTCATTACTGATAGTTGGTTTTTTTCTTGGATCTGCACCAGTCAAATCGCAATCATCAGATAGAGCTGGCGTTTACAATGAAACCTTAGAGGTATTTGTTTATGGTATTGAAACGACCATTAGTTGGAATCATCATTTTGATAACTCTGTAATTCCATGTAATGTCTCTCTAGTTGTCGTAGCAGACGATATTGATGTTGAAGAAGATGATTTGGTCTATTTCAATGGACACCTTTTAGGTCCCGTTTTAGATCAAGGGTATTATAGTAATTATGGCTATACTCCTGGTCCAGGTGCTACTGGAAATAGCTCTATAACCAGTACTTGGTTTGAAATTGATCCTGATTGGTTACAGGAAATTAACCAAGTTGATTTTGTAATTGAGACCAGTGATTCTAGTAATTATGGTGCAGAAGTTGAAACTTCATCATTATATGTTTCTGTAGATGATTGTGAAAATGCAGTTCCTTCCCTGTTGCAATGTGATCCTAGTTGGGGGGGGGATAAATTAGGAAGTACTGCCCTTACTCTATGTTCTGATGGTTGTGCAGTGGCCAGCTTAGCAATGATATTACGTTTTTATGGTGTTGAAACAAATCCTCATGACCTAAATATCTGGCTAAGTGACCCTAAGAATCATGGTTATGATTATCAAGGTTGGGTCTATTGGGACGCTATCGCCCGATATTCTGAGAATATTTCTTATTTAGGTTGGCCACCGGAAGGCCGAAATGATAAATTATTAAATAATGACCTTTGCAATAGCCAACCGGTCATTTTAGATATAGACGGCCATTATGTTGTTGCAACTGGACCAACGGTAATTGGTGATTCAAACTCTTGGTACATAAATGATCCTTTGAATATTCATGATAATCTATATGATTATGGAAATAATTACATCTCAATGCGAAGATATGGCCCTCGTAGTGATGATAACAGCCTCCTAACAATTCGAGCTTATTCACCTGTCGAGCTCTTCGTTACTGATCCTACGGGTAGATCAATTGGTATTCAACCCACCACAGGGCTTTTCATAAACGGTATTCCAGGTGCCTCTTATTATCATGAAGGTCTCCAAGGAGAGATCAAAACTTTAGAAGTTATTCAACCTATAGATGGTGAATATTCTTTACAAGTAATTGGGACAGATACTGGATCCTATACTATTGAAACGAGGAGTTTTTATAGTAATGGTGAGTTTGAGGCAAAAGAAACCATTTCAAGTGAGACTATATTGAATCAGGTTGATGATTTCAACATTTCTTATAAGAAGAAACCTAGCTTTATTTATCTACCGCTTCTAGTAAATCAAGCAAGCAATGGCCCTTATCAAGACATGGTCTTTATTCCAGCAGGCGAATTTCAGATGGGCTGCGATTTGGAACATAATGGTGGCTTTTCATGCCACACTGATGAAGTACCCCTGCACAAGGTGTTATTGGATTCCTACTATATTGACCACGCCGAAGTTACCAATGCTCAATATGCTCAGTGCGTGTCAGCAGGTGTTTGCGACCCGCCAAATTCCTTTTCTTCCCGCACCCGACCTTCTTATTTCGATAATCCAGAGTTTGCTAATTTTCCAGTTATTTGGGTTGATTGGTATGATGCTGAAGATTACTGCACCTGGGCTGGTAAACGATTACCAACAGAAGCGGAATGGGAGAAAGCAGCCCGCGGGACAACATTGCGTGCTTACCCTTGGGGCGACGGAGACCCTAGTTGCTTCTTGGCGAATTCATATAATAATTCCACAGGCAGTTATTGCGTTGGTGATACCAGCGCGGTGGGCAGCTACCCGTTAGGTGCCAGTCCGTATGGAGTGCTTGATATGACAGGCAATGTGTGGGAATGGGTAAATGACTGGTATTCCAGCACATACTATTCAAGTTCCCCTTATTCCAACCCATCTGGTCCTGCACCGAGCGCTCAAAAGGTAATGCGAGGTGGTGCTTGGATCCTATCTTCCTCCTCCTTGCGTTTAGCGGATCGCACTACAGGCGACATTGACTTCGACTACGACGCTGTCGGCTTCCGTTGTGCCTCCTCAGCACCATGATGAGTGTCTACGAGCAAATGATTATCAGGAAATCCAATTTCTAATTTTCTCGCCGCAGGTACGCAAAGCGATGGGAGGGGAAGTGGTGTGTTGATAGGTCTCTCTTTATATCGTCATTTTTTTATCTATCTCCTCCACCGGATCCTTCCCCTCGATCATCACCCCCTCAAACCGTCTCTCCTGCATCCTTAACCCATCCCAGGCGACTGGGAACCGCCCTGTAAAGGGTCCGCCAGCGCCACGTGTCCTGAGATGCATTTCCGAAGGATCCCGAAGGTACCAGCAGGTCTTCTGGTAACGCAGTCATTCCCATGCCTTCGGCAGGGACTTTGCGTGCCAATCATTTGGTGCCTTATACTGGAACCCGCCCGATGCCAGCCGGCTGGATTCTAACTAAGGAATATAATTCGCAGTCCAGGTTACAGAGGCGATGCAATAAAATCCAGGGTAACCAGGTTCGGGCATTTTATGATAAAACGTACCCGCTGCAGTTATTGGAGATGTAAAATCGCCAACAACACTAGCGTTTGGCAAGCCAGTCTCAAAATGCTTTTCGATTATGTTGAATTCTGAGTTAAAGGTAATCGTTTGTGTAAAACCACAGTTGTCCCGATAATTTATGCTTAATGATCCGTAAGTTATTTTACAACTAGGGTCTTCTTCTACTGAGAAAACAATATCCCGATTCTGGGATGTTTTACCTGCCCAATTTCCTTCCTGTGGGCATTCAAATTGGGCAGAAGTATTAAATACTAATGGTAGGTAAACATGCCAGTCTAATTCTTCTGCCAAATTGGAGGCGGGTTCAGTAAATGTTGGAGGAGACAAATCAGGCTTTAAAATTTCCAAATTACTATTAGGTTCAGCAGAACCAATGCCAACGACACGATATTGGGTTTCAGTGTCTGGAAATTGGTCAATTGACAGATTAAATTCTTGTTGAATCGATCCATTATTATCAGCGGCCACGCTAATGGGATTTTGTTTTGATAATGAGAATAGAAGGATCAGGCTGAGAAGTATATATCGACAAATTTTAAGTAACTGCTCTTTTTTCATAATCTTTCCCTCCAAAGATAATGGTGAATAAGGTTCTAATACTTTGCTAAATGCGTTATATATTTAATTACAACTGAAAAGAGTATAACATAACTGCAGAGTAAATTTTTTTACCCGAGTAAATCATTTCCCATGAAATGTCTTTCACCTTTATTTGCATAGGTCGCATTTCTCTGGTTGCTAAGCACCACCACGCCATGACCCATTTCCCCTGTCTATCTCCTCCACCGGATCCTTCCCCTCGATCATCACCCCCTCAAACCGTCTCTCCTGCATCCTTAGCCCATCCCAGGCGATCGCCAGTGCCATCACGCAGTCATCATGCCCGCCAGCTGGCGCCTTGTACTGAAATCCGCCTGATACCAGCCGCTTGGATTCAAAGCTCAGTAGCTCGTGCTTCAAATAGTCATCATCTAAAACCCGGATCTCCTCCCGCTCAAATGCCACCTGCAAATTCTGGATGATCTCCTGCTTGCTCTTGTTGCTGGTCAGGAACGGGATGATGTTCAGCCCTTCCTCCCGCAGATGGTCGATCACCCCCTTGCCAACCCTGTTTGATAGGAAATAAAGAACCGTATCAAACCGTCCGGTGTGGAAATGAAATGGTCTTCAGTTCTGCAAGTCTCAACCTGCCCATCATTTCAGTTCGCAACCTGTCCATGTGTGCAGCGAAGCTACGAAGCCTGCGAACCATTGCGATCCCTGGCCTTTGTTTATAGATGGTTTACATGTGCGGCAATGCCCCGAGCGTCAATTATTATCCCTCGCTCTTTTCGAGGGACGATCGCAGCAGGGGTACAGTACAGCGATGCCCCGAGAGCAATCTTCGCAATGGGGTACATGCGCAGCGAACGTGCGATCTTTGCGAACTTGATCCTGCATCCAGAAAGTCAAAAATAACATATAAGGGTTCGGCGCTCCGAACCCCTTCAATTGAAATTTTTTGCGTAGGTATGGTAATAAAACGAGATCGCCTGACAGGAGAAAATAAGATCCTTCCTTACAGGACGCTATGCAGTCACTTCGTTCAGGATGACGAATTCTTCATAAGTTTTTGGCGCTTTTGCGTCTCTGCGAGAGGTATGTCTTTATTTCCCCGTCTCTTCTTCCTTATCGCCGGGACCGATGCCCAGGGGCTTCCACTTGTCGGCTTTGGCTCTTAATCGGTGCTGCCAGGCGCCGCGCATGCGCACCAGGTCAAAGCCCTCCGGTTTGATCTCCATCGCCTCGCCCTCCAGCAAGCCAAACACGCCGTTCTGACCCTTTGACTCGCCCACTTTTTTGTAAGGCGCTGAAAGGCTGGAATGCGGGCGTTGGTAATCCAGCGGTTCTTCGTACGAAGTGATAAAACCTTCAAAGTTGCGCAGGACCACCTTGTGATCCGACATTGAGATCAGGTAATTGGGCATCACCGGTATCTTGCCACCGCCCCCGGGTGCATCCACCACGTAGGTGGGTACGGCAAAGCCCGAGGTATGCCCCCTTAAGGCTTCGATGATCTCGATGCCCTTGGAAACGGGCGTGCGGAAGTGCCCGGCGCCTTCCACCAGGTCGCACTGGTAAAGATAATATGGCCTGACGCGGATGCGCACCAGGTCCTGCACCAGTTTGCGCTGCACATGGGCATCATCATTGACCCCCGCCAGCAGTACCGACTGGTTGCCGAGGGGAATACCGGCACGTGAGAGTTTGTCACAGGCTTCCGCCAGTTCGGCAGTGATCTCGTTGGGATGGTTGACATGGATGTTGAACCATAGCGGGTGGAATTGCTGCAAAAGGTCGGTCAGTTCGCTTGTGACGCGCTGCGGCATGAAGACCGGCACGCGCGAACCAATGCGGATGATCTCGATATGCGGGATCTCCCGCAGGGCACGCAGCACCCGTTCCAGCACCTTGGGCGCCAGGGTCAGCGGGTCGCCCCCCGAGAGCAGCACGTCGCGCACCTGTGGCGTATGCCTCAGGTAATCCAGCTGCGCTTCGAAATCCTCACTGGAAAACGACTGCCCGGGGTCGCCGACCAGGCGTGAACGGGTGCAGTAGCGGCAGTAGCAGGCGCACTGGTTGGTAATAAGCATCAAAACGCGGTCGGGGTAGCGGTGCACCAGGCCCGGCACCGGTGAATGCTGATCTTCCGCCAGCGAGTCTTCCATCATGCCGGTGAAGGGCACGATCTCGGCGTCGGTGGGGATCACCTGGCGGCGGATCGGGTCGTAAGGGTTGTCGGGGTCGATGAGCGAGGCAAAATAGGGTGTCAGTTCCACGCGGAAGATGCGCGGCTGGTTGAGGGCATGCTTCTCGCTGGGGGTGAGCTGGAATAAGCGTTCGAAATCTTCAACCGAGTTGAGACGGTGGGTTAACTGCCAGCGCCAGTCATTCCATTTTTCGTCCGGAACGTCAGCAAAGGCGGGTGCGCGCCTGGAAGGGAAGGGGGTATTGGGCATTAAGGACAACTCCTCATAGGTCAGAAATCCTGATCATTTTTTAGTGTTATTATTGTAATATAGAATAGCAATTCAAGTTCATTGTAATAATTCCTTTTATAAGTGACCGGTTGTTGGCTTTACAAGAGAGGGCTTTGGAATGAAAACAGGATCCATGATCTCCAGGTTGTCAATCATTGTCATCACTGCCACACTCATTTTAAGTTTTCTACCTGAATATAAGGCGGATGCGAGTTTTCCCTTTCTGCAAAGAAATGCCAACATTGAAGCATCAGAACTAGAGGATGCCATCGCCTACGTCCAGGCGAACACCACCATCGCTGGAACAGTGGCAGGCGGCATCGTGGCGACTTTCCCTGCTGCAATACCGCAGGTTCTGGTTGACGCGGGTTACCAGATCAATTCCCGCATCACCCTCGGCGAGGTGCTTCCCGGCGGGACAACTGTGACCATCACAAGGGATGGGTCTCCTTACCTTACCAACGCAGCTTTCACAGGCACACAGCACTGGGTCACCGATCTTTTCGGATACCCTTTAAGTTATGCGGCCTCATTCAACCATGATTATGATGGACAGGTTGAGACATACATGATCACTTTCCAGGGCGACCTGGTAGATACGATCGACACAACCCTCACACTCGAATCGATCATCTCATCAGATGTCTTTGTTTCAGACCTGGTGATCCTGGAGTCAGCCGCCTTTGAACTCAACCCCGCACTCGACGAAGCACTTGCCCTCGTGCAGTCGCAGACCACGATCAGCGGCACGCTTGCCAACCTGACCGCCACCTTCGGACCCAACCCTATTCCCGAAATAGTGGCAAGCGCCGGGTTCCGGATCAACTCACAGATCATATTAAGCGACCCTTTGCCAGCTGGTTCAAAGGTTACCGTCGTTAAGGACGGCTTCACCATTGTCAACCAGGTTGCGCTCACCAGCACCACATTCTGGATCACGGACCTGATGGGCCTTCCCCTGAGCATTTCTGAGCCTTTCGACCACACTTATGACGGGCTGGTGGAGGAATATAGTATTATCATCAGCGGCAATCCCTATGCCATCAACACTACGGTAACGGTAAACTCGGTGATCTCGAGGGATCTTTTCACAACAGAAATGGTCATCCTGGATGCGGTAACCCTGCCGCTGACCGTTGCAGCAGATGAAGATGCTGCTTTGGCACTTGTCCAGGCTCAGACGACCCTCAGCGGCAGCCTGGAGAACCTCACGGCAGTTTTCCCCACGCTTATCCCGCCGGTGATCACGGCAGAACCCTACCACATCAATTCGCGCATGACGCTGGCTTCTGCGCTGCCCGCCGGCTCGAGAGTCACGATCTATGTGACGGTTGATGGGATCGGACCTTTCCTTTATGTAGATCATGCCCTGATCCCCGGAACGCAGTTCTGGATCACCGACCTGCTGCCCGGTTCAGTGCCTGCGGATTTCGACGCCAACTATGGCGGTCATGTTGAGATCTACTCGATCACGATAAGCAGCGGCGGGGGCAACCCGCTGGCGGTCGACACAAGCGTCAATATCGCCTCGATCATCTCGAAAGACGATTTCACCACTAATGTTATTTTGGCTGAAATCACACTGCCGGTGCACCTGGATGCAGACGAGGATGCCGCGATCGCCTGGATGCAGAGCAATATGACGATCACTGGTGACCTGCAGGAACTCATTGCCACCTTCCCACCCTCCATCCCACCGGTCATCCTGGCAACGGGCTACCAGGTCAATTCACGCATGAGCCTGGTGGACTCTTTGCATTTGGGTACAACAGTGGCGATCGAAGTCAAGATCGGTGATACCTGGTATCCTTACGTAACAGCCACCGACCCGCCCAACCCGTTCTGGATCACAGAGTTATTTGAACCCGATGCCATTCCGGCCATGTTCGACGCCGATTACGGCGGGCGGATCGAAACATACCGGGTCACCATTACTGGTCCCGGAACCAATCCGCTGGATTTTGACACCACACTGAAGATCCAATCGATCATTTCCAAGGACAGCTTCGAAACAAACATCGTGCTGGGTTCGCTGGACCTCATCCCAGTGCATATCAACGCGGATGAAGACGCGGCTCTGCTATCGCTGCAGGGCAATACCACCATCACAGGCGACCTGGATGCCCTGACCGCCACCTTCCCCTTATCCATCCCACCGGTCATTGTGGCAGAGGATTACGTGATCGATTCGCGGATGACCCTGGCGGCAGCCCTACCGGAAGGATCGACAGTGGATGTGTACAGGGAGGGGGTGAAGGTCCTTTCAGGTATCACCCTCAGCGGTAGCGGTCCTTTCTGGTTCACGCAGTTGTTTAATCCCGATGCACCGCGGGCAGCTTTTAATGCATACTATGGCAGTGCGGTGGAGCATTACCGCATTATTGTGCTTGGACCCGGGACAAATCCGCTGGACTTTGACACCACTTTGAAGATCGAATCAGTGATCTCCAAGGATGATTATGCCACAGAGACCGTGCTGGCTGAACTGGATCTGGTCCCAGTGCACATTGATGCGGATGAGGATGCCGCGTTGGCATGGGTAAGAGACAATATGAGCATCACGGGCAGCCTGCAAGAACTGACCGCCACCTTCCCTGCTTCCATTCCACCAATCATTGTCGCTGAATCCTACCGGATCAATTCCAAGATGACCCTGCTCGAGCCGCTGCCGGCAGGCACCAGCGTTTCGATCAAAGTCAAAATCGGGGAGACCTGGATCGAATATGTGACAGCCGTGGATCCACCCAACCCGTTCTGGATCACCCAGTTATTCGAGCCTGATGCCACTCCAGCAGCTTTTGACGCCAATTATGGCGGCAAGGTGGAGATTTATGCAGTGACAATCAGCGGAAACCCGACACCGGTCAATACCGAGGTGCTGATTCAGTCGATCATCTCCAAGGACGACTTCAGGACGGAGTTTGTACTGGATGAGATCACGCTGCCTGTGGTCGCTGCTGACATCATCGCGCCAGCCCTGAGCATCACCGGTATTAAGGATGGAACGACAGCTCTGCCAGGCGACCAGGTAAACGGTTTTACATTGGAAACCACTGGTGACCCAGCAACCGCTGCAGAGCATGCACTGGGATTTACCGAGGGTACAAGCGCCAGTGAGCCCCTGGCCGATGACTATTTCGGGCTGTACCTGGTTGAGTCCACGGTGAATATCACTGATCTGCAATCATATTTTGCCAACCGTGGGCTGCCAGCACTTTACCTCGATTACCTGATCGACGCTGCCGCCGGCAGCAATCCTTTCGCCTACATCTCAGGTGTGGACATAACCCTACTGGATGCTGCCAAACACAACATCGATGACCTTGATGTGCCCCTGGCCATCCCGGATGATTTCCCGAATGGCAGCTACACCTTCTCTGGAAAGATAAATGACCCATCCGGGAATGAAAGCGATGTCAGCTTTATCCTGGTCATTAGTGGAAACCGGGCACCGGTTGGTTATGGCGATAGTTACACGACAGGTGAAGACACCCTACTGACGATCGGCACACTGGGAGTATTGGATAATGACACAGATATCAATGATGACATACTGAGCGCCATCCTGGTGGATGACGCACTTCACGGGGATCTGAACCTTGCATCGGATGGGTCGTTTACTTATCTGCCGGATGGGAATTGGCATGGAAGCGACCAGTTCACATACCAGGCATTCGATGGGAAAATTTATTCTGCAGAAATAGAAGTGGAAATTTCTGTAAGCTCGATAAATGACCCGCCCGTATTGGACACGATCGCAGATATCACCCGCAATGAAGGCTTTTCGATCAGCTTCAGCGCTTCAGCGACAGACATAGACCTGCCAGGAGACACGCTTGCTTACAGCCTGGTGGGCGATATCCCGATGGGCGCATTCATCAATCCCGTTAGTGGATATTTTTTCTGGTCACCATCAGAGGAACAGGGACCCTCGGTTTACACCATTCAGGTCCAGGCCTGTGATAATGGCTTACCCAGCCTATGCGATACAGAAGAATTCACGATCACGGTGAATGAAGTTAATATTCCGCCTGTTCTTGGGAATATTGCCGACCGTACGATCGATGAAAACAGCCTGTTCACTTTCAGCGCCACAGCTGAAGACCTGGATGTACCCGCAAACCCACTGGCATTCAGCATAATCGGATCTCCTGATGGTGCTGTGATCGACCCAACCAGCGGAAATTTCACCTGGACACCCACTGAAGCACAGGGAGAAGGTTCATATACTTTCCAGACGTGCGTGTCTGACGGGAAACTGGTTGATTGCCAGGAAATAACCCTTCACGTCGATGAGGTTAATGCAAGCCCGATATTGGAAGCAATCGGTGATCAATTTGTTCACCAGGAAAAAACGCTCACATTGACAATCTTGGCTACAGACAGTGATATCCCGGTGAATGAACTGACCTACTCAGTGGAAGATGCACCTTACAACGCCACAATCGACCCCATGAGCGGTCAATTCAGCTGGACGCCGGATGAAACAAACCTTCCGGGTGAATATGACCTTACATTTAAGGTATGCGATAACGGGGTGCCGTCACTTTGTGACCAGGAAACAGTCACCATCACCGTGCATGAACCCAACCAAATCCCCGAGGCATTTGATCAAGCCCTATCCACTGACGAGGACACGCCATTGGTAATTACCTTGACAGCAACAGATGTTGAATCAAGCCCACTCACCTGGACGATAGTCGATCCGCCAGACCATGGGGCTCTAAGCGGTAATGCGCCAGATCTGACATACACGCCGGTATTGAACTATTACGGGAGTGATCAATTTGAATTCAAGGTGAATGATGGGGCAGATGACTCAAACACAGCCATTATCGCGATCACCATCAACCCGGTCAATGATGCCCCGGTGGCAAATTACCAATCGCTGACCACGCCGAAGAATACTCCACTTCACCTGATCCTTTGGGGGTCCGATGTGGAAGGAGACACTGCAGATTGGGAGATCATCACTTACCCAGTCAACGGAGAGTTGAGTTGTGTTTTCTATGACTGCATTTATACACCCGATGACCAGTACACCGGGACAGATTACCTGGAGTTCAAGATCAAGGAAGACAAGGGTGAGCAGTTGGAGTCCAACGTTGCCAGGATCGACATCCTGGTGACGGGATACAGTGTGTTCCTTCCCTTGATCATCAAATAGGAGCATTGTTACAAGCGGATGTCTTCAATTTCATTGACAGCCAGGCCAACTTATACTATACTGGGGTATAGTATAAGTTGAGGATATGAGACTATGCCACTGTATGAGTATATTTGTTCTTCCTGCGGGTCGGAATTTGAAAAATTAATGGGTTTTTCAGATCCGGATATCAATGCACCAGAATGCCCGCAGTGCCGGTCAAAGAACACCAACAAGCGTCTCTCCATCATCTCATCGTTCAGTTCGACCAGTAACCCGGGAACGAGCAGTTCTTCTTGCGGCAGTTCCGGTGGGTTTCGCTGAGGTGGATGATGATGTTGAACCGTGCGTTCAACCCAAGCGCTCAATCAAAGAGAATCAAATGACAAACAATGAGCTTAAGAACAGGCTGTCCCGTATCGAAGGGCAACTAAGAGGTTTGCAGAAAATGCTGGATGAAGACCGCGATTGCAAGGAGATCGTGCAACAGTTCATCGCTGTCCGATCCGGTATGCAATCGGCGAGCCTGGCATACCTTGACCAGCTGACCGATGAGTGCCTGCTTGAGCAATCACCCGATGATCAAAATGCGCAAAAAATAAAAATCAAGGAACTGATCGGCATGGTCAGTAAATTAAGTTAAGGTAAAAGGAGCAAAGATGGCAAACGATACTATTTTACGATGGTTACCAGATGGGAGACGGTTCATTTCAACCGATTCGACAGGGCATTCGGTCGTACTCTCAACAACCGATGAGGGGATCGGTATGAAACCCAGCGAATTGATCCTCTCAGCTTTGTCGGCCTGTTCCAGCGTGGATGTGGTGGATATCCTGAAGAAAAAGCGCACACCGTTGACCAGCCTGGAGGTACGTACGACCGCAGAGCAGGACCAGGACCCGCCCTGGGCTTTCCGGAAAATCCACATGCACTATCATCTCAAAGGAACCGGGTTAACTGAAAAGAATGTTGCCCAGGCTATCCAACTTTCACATGAAAAATATTGTTCTGTCGCCGCCACCCTGCGGGGTGTAGCTGAGATCACAACCAGTTTTGAGATCCTGTCATAGTTGGTCTGCAGTTTCAAAAAGACCTTGCTTTGACCGCAAGGTCTTTTTTGTTAACTTGGATAACTCAACTTTCGTGCAAGGGCTTGAAGCCTTCACCAAGCGCTTCCGAGGCATGCCCAAGGACCATGAAGGCCTGCGGGTCCACATCATGCACCAGTGATTTCAAGCGCATGGTTTCAGAGGCTGTAACTGCGCAGTAGACCAGGGATTTTTCATCGCCGGTATAACCGCCCTGCGCCGGCAGCAGGGTGACACCACGTTCAAGCTCCTCCATTATCGCATCAGCCACCTGGCGACCCCTGGCGGTCACGATCAAGGCTGTACGAATGATGTTTGAGCCCTGCAAAGCCGTGTCTGCCGCCACCCCACTGACGTAGATCATGACCAACCCGTATAAAGCACGTTCCCAGCCGAAGATAAAACCCGCCAGGATCACAACAAGGGAATCCGTCAACATGTACGACAAGGAGATCGAGATACCCAAACGGCGGTTGAGGATGCGGCCAAGGATATCCGTGCCCCCGCTCGTGCCCCGTCCCCGATAGACAATGCCCAATCCCACACCAAGAATGATGCCACCAAAGATGGTGTTCAGGAACAGGTCTTCCGTCACACCGGCAGGCGGTAGAATAAGACCCAAAAGGTCAGTGGCTACCGAGAAGACAACTATGGAAAGGATGGTACGCAAGGTAAAACGCGGACCGCCCAGGTAGCGCCAACCCAGGATAAACAAAGGAATGTTGCCGATGATGACCATCAAACCGATCGGCCAACCATTGGTAATGTAATTAATCAACTGTGCAGCACCACTGATTCCACCGCTGACCAGGTTGGCAGGCACCAGGAAAAGGCGCAGACCAAGTGCCTGGACAACCGCACCGATCATGATCAGCAGGTAGTCCTGGATGGATTTCCAAGAAAAATCAAATTGTTTAATGTAACCAATAAATCTGTTTGGTCTCTTGATTCTTTGCTTTCGTATTCGCTTTTGCTTTGTCATAAATTCTCTCCCACCAGGTCGCCATATTCATTGGGTTGCCTGGCAGCGAGAGGATTATAGCCTAAATTGGTAAACCCAAGGTAATAAAGTTGAAATACTGCTTGACAACGAACAGATGTTCGTATATACTATTGATAAATAATAGCACAAATGAGCGTATTATGAGGAGGTAGACAAAATGGCACGAAAGAAAGCAGGCCTTGGACAGCGTCACAAGCGCATATTGGCGTTCCTTGCGGAATACCAGCAAGAGAACGGCTTCCCCCCCTCCATTCGGGAGATCGGTGAAAACACCCAGATCAGTTCGACCTCCGTGGTGAATTATTACCTTAACCAGTTGGAAGAAATGGAATACATCGAACGCCAGGAAAATGTCTCAAGGGGTATACGCCTGGTCAAAGACCTGGCTGGTGAAGTGATTGATAAGATCAAGCAAACAGCATCCACAATTTCGGACCTGATCACCATTCCATTGGTTGGCAACATTGTTGCCGGTGAACCAACGCCTGTGCCACCTTCCGATTTTAACTATTATGACCCTGAATCTGGCATAGACATCGCGCGCAGCTTATTGCCAGCCCGTGAACGCACTGATCAACTTTATGCCCTGCAGGTGCATGGGGACTCCATGATCGATGCCATGGTGAATGATGGAGATATAGTAATAATGAAGAAAGTTGACCAGGCCCGCAACGGTGAAATGGTTGCCATCTGGTTAAGAGACCGGGATGAAACCACCCTCAAGTACTTCTACCTTGAGAATGGACACGTACGCCTGCAACCTGCCAACCCATCGATGAAACCAATCATAATCGACGATCCAAACGTTGTAGAAGTACAGGGCAAGGTTGTGTTAGTGATCCGCAAGTTAAACAACAAGAATTGATTTTTGAAAATATCATTGAACAATAAAAAAGAGGCTGTCAATAACAGCCTCTTTTTATTCCACTTGCTTGTTATTTTACAGAAGGACAACTTCAGCGCCGGCAGCTTCAAGCTTGGCCTTTGCATCATTTGCCACATCCTTGGCAACAGCTTCCAGGACCTTGGAATCAGGTGCTTCAGCCATATTCTTGGCTTCAACCAAACCGAGGTTGGTGAGCTGGCGGATGACTTTGATGACATCGATTTTCTTGGGACCAGGGTTCTTGATCACAACAGTAAACTCAGTCTTCTCTTCGACTTCTTCGACAGGTGCAGCAGCGGCAGGGCCGGCAGCGGCAACAGCAACGGGAGCGGCAGCGGAAACGCCCCACTTCTCTTCCAACATTTTGACCAGGTCCGCAGCTTCGAGGACGGTCAACTCGCTCAATTGAGCAACAATTTTTTCTAAATCAGCCATTTTTACTCCTAGTTATTTTTTAATATATATTTAAATTATCGCGAAGCTTCCTGTTATGCAGTTTGCTTCTCTGAATTCGCCTTGATCACAGCGGCCAAACCACGAGCGGGTTCTGCCATTGTGCGTACCAACTTGCTGGCAGGTGCCAGAATGGTACCCAACAACATTGCGCGCATCACTGGTAAGGTGGGCAGGTCTGCCAAAGCAGCAACTTGTTGCGCCTTGAGCATTCTTCCATCCATATAACCAGCACGCACTTTAAACTTGTCGTTTCCCTTGGTGATCTCATTCATCAGTTTTGCAACAGCAGGTGCGTCTTCCAGAGCAAAGACCACAAGATTGTTGTTTTCCCAGAATTTTTCATCATAAGGGAGACCTTTTTCATCAAGTACCAGTTTAAATAAGCGGTTCTTGACCACATGCATCTGCGCATTAGAATCACGCAATTTCTTGCGGGCTTCATCAATCGCCGGCATGTTCATTTTGGAATAGGACAAGATGTACATTGCCTGAGACTTGTCTACCCATTCCGAGTATTGGTCGACGATCGTCTCTTTATGCTTCCTTGAGAATGCCAATTTCTTTTACCTCCTTTCAAAGGTATTAAATCAATAAGTCTTTATCCATCCAGCGAGATAAAGACTTATAGTAATAGCAAACAAGTTCTTACTAAAAATCTCCACCTCGGCGGGCAATTAAGCCTGATAGGCACCAGCTGTCTTTAGTGAAGTGCTTATTCAGTTGTCAACAAGGGTCATATTATACACAAAATGACCCGGATTGCATAGAGATTTACTTAATCTCTACAGCTTTGTCAGATCCAGTCCCAATGCGGTGACCGGCTCAACTTTGACGCCAGGACCCATTGTGGAGGCTAAAACAACCTTGCGAATAAAGATACCCTTGGCGCCTGCCGGTTTCGCTTTGCGGATGGCGGTCATCAAGGATGCAAAGTTTTCAAATAGAGCGTCAGCAGAGAATGACACTTTGCCGAGCGGTACGTGAATGTTGGCAGTTTTGTCCAGACGGAACTCAACACGACCGGCTTTTGCCTCATTGATCGCCCGGACTATATCTCCAGGTTGTACAACTGTGCCTGCCTTGGGGTTTGGCATCAGGTTACGCGGACCCAGGATGCGACCCAGGCGGCCCACCTTGCCCATCATATCGGCTGTGGCAATCGCCACATCAAAATCAGTCATACCTTGCTGGATCTTCTGCAACTCTTCATCAGAGTCGGCGACAAAATCAGCGCCCTCTGCCCGGGCGGCAATTGCAGCCTCGCCCTGGGCAAACACCAGGAGGCGGACGGTCTTGCCGAGACCGTGGGGCAACACAACCACGTCACGGATCTGTTGATCTGCCTGGCGTGGATCAAGGGTTGTCCGTATATGGACTTCAACTGTTTCATCAAAACCAGCGTAACTGGTTTTTTTTACCAATTCCACGGCTTCACGTGGGCTATAGATTGTTTCAATATCTAATTTGGTTAATGCTTGCAAATACTTTTTCCCATGCTTGGGCATAATAACTCCTTGGTGGTTCTAACGGGTGTACACACCCTCCCACTGTCTTGAACTTTGATTAATCTACGACGGTTAAACCCATATTGCGGGCTGTGCCTTCAACCTGTTTGATCACGTCATCCATATCGACTGCGTTGGTATCAGCCATCTTGGTTTGAGCGATCTCACGGACCTGAGCCCTGGTAACCTTGCCGACTTTTTCACGGTTAGGCTGTGCAGAACCCTTCTCAATCCCGGCTGCTTTACGCAATAAGACGGGGGTTGGTGAAGATTTGAGCACAAATTTAAATGAACTGTCAGCAAATATGGTGATCTCAGCAGGGATGATCTCGCCCATGCGTCCGCTGGTGCGCGCATTGTAATCCTTGCAGAATGCCATGATATTGACACCATGCTGTGCTAATGCGGGACCGATCGGGGGTGCGGGATTTGCCTTACCTGCCTGGATCTGTAACTTTACAATTGCTTTTACTTTCTTTGCCACGAATAATCTCCTTTGTGGTGATAACGGGATTTCTTGATCCCTCCCACGTAATTCCGGATATCTCCGGTTTATGCCTTTTCAACCTGCAGGAAATCAAGCTCCACAGGAGTTTCACGTCCAAAGAAGTTCACCATAACACGGATCTTTGAACGTTCCATATCGATATCGGAAACAGTGCCCCGAAAATCATTAAATGGTCCATCGACAATGCGTACACGCTCACCGGGTTTGTACGTCACCTTGAAGGTGGGCACCTCATCCTCCATCCTGCGAAGGATCTGGGCAACCTCTTCAGGTCGCAAGGGGGTGGGTTCTTCGCCCATGCCCACAAAACCGGTGACACCCGGGGTATTGCGCACAACATACCAGGATTCTTCTTCGAGAATCATATTCACCAGGACATAACCCGGGAAAACATGACGCTCAACTGTCCGCCGCTTTCCATCGCGTACTTCGATCTCTTCCTGGGTAGGAATTACCACGTCAAAGATCTTGCTGCGCATGTTCATGGTCTCAATACGCTGTTCGAGATTTTTTCGGACTTTATTCTCATAACCTGAATAGCAGTGAATGACAAACCACTGGCGATTGTCAGATTGGGCAGGACTTTCGCCTTTGACCGGTACCGTTTCCTTTACCTGGTCTGCCGATTCACTCTGCACAGGAGCCTGGTCAGAAACAATATCAGCGGTGATTGGCTCATCCAGAGGTGATACAGCAGGTTCTGCAGATGCGCCAAGATCATCCGTTAAATCGCGGATTTCTTCGCCTTCGCTCATGATGCCATCAATGTTGTCGTCTGCAGTCATTTTTACTCTACCTGACCTTTACCTTGCTTCTATACCAGAAGACCAATCAGTTGAGAGAAACCATAATCCATTAAACCAAGCAATACAGCCATGATCACAGTAACCAGAAGAACGATCTTGGTAAGTTCCCAGGCTTCCTTGGGGGTTGGCCAGGTCACCTTGCGGAGCTCTCCAACAGTTTCCCGCCAAAAGCGGGCGATCCGCTGGAAAATATTCGGTTTCTTTTGCTTTTCCTCTTTTTGTGCCAAGTGACACTCCTTTTTCAGGTTTAAAACGCCGTCTAGTGAACGGCGTTTCTCATCTCGCACAGGTCAGGTAGGAATTGAACCCACAACCCCCGCATTTGGAGAGCGGTGCTCTGCCAATTGAGCTACTGACCTTCACTTCCTGAATAATGCCTGCTTACTTCACCTCACGGTGTAACGTGTGAACACGGCAGCGAGGGCAATATTTCTTAAGCTCAAGCCTGCCGGGATCATTGCGGCGGTTCTTTACAGTTGTGTAATTCCGCTCTTTACAATCCGTACAAGCCAAAGTGGTTACCGGTCGAACATCTTTCTTTTTTGACGCCATTTTGCTTTTTGATCATGGTTGTCCTCAATGAGGACAACCATGCCTTCCTCTTTAATGAATATTTTTACTCAATAATTTTTGTGATGACACCCGCACCAACGGTCAGACCGCCTTCGCGAATGGCAAATTGTGAACCCTGCTCCAGCGCCACTTTGGTGATCAACTTCACCGTCAGGCTGACATTGTC
>Ga0123335_1000454_pt1 | contig 69527 bp, 66 predicted proteins | sample BiotimSIPDNA_2_FD_89707 | JGI IMG/M metagenome (GOLD analysis project Ga0123335, IMG submission 89707) | Anaerobic biogas reactor microbial communites from Washington, USA - Biogas_R2 time_0 SIP DNA | ecosystem: Engineered > Bioreactor > Anaerobic > Unclassified | place: Washington, USA... | reverse complement strand
TCACCCGGTGGCCCGGCTGACACCGATCGCATACTTTATAACCGTATTCCATAACATTAAAATATTGAAAGCGAGGAAACCCGCCATGAACAGGCGTATCCCCTATGTGCCCGGCGAACTTAATGTGATCGACACCATTTCCGGTGCTTTCGGCAGAGAGCACACTTTGCGCAACACACCGGTAACCCCGCGCGAGAATATGGCTGCGCTCTTTTATGACAAGCATCCGTATTGGCTGCCGCAGCCGGGCGAGTCCACAACTTTAATGTCCGCCTTATATAACGAGCGGCTGGGAAGAGGCGGCCCCGCCGGCATAACCGACGCATTCGGTATCGAGTGGGAATGGGTTCAGTCAGCCGGCGGCTCCATAGTCCGTCCCGGAGAACCCTTTGTTAAAAATGCCAACGAATTAAAAGACAAGATTAAATTCCCCGATATAGATACCTGGGACTGGGCAGCCGACGCGGAGGCAACCAAGCTCGACAGCCGCCTGTCCAACACGGTTACCTTCGTCAACGGATTTTGGTTCGAGCGTCTGGTATCCTTCATGGACTTTGCCCCGGCCGCGGTAGCGCTCATCGACGATGATCAGAAAGACGCGGTCAAAGCACTTTTTGCCGATATGACAGACTTTGCGATTAAGCTCGTGGATAAGTACTGCGAATACTGGCCCTCGCTGGACGGATTTAATATCCATGACGACTGGGCAGCACAGCGGGCTCCTTTCTTCTCGATGGACACCGCATACGAGCTTTTTGTGCCGTATATGAAAGCTTTAACGGATCACATCCACTCCAAGGGACGCTATGCAACACTGCACTCCTGCGGAAGGGGAGAATCCCGCGTGCAGTGCTTTATCGACGGCGGCTTCGACGGCTGGGATCCCCAGATTATGAACGATACGCGCAGGCTATTTGACGAAGTCGGCGACAAAATCTGTATCGCCGTAGTTCCGGATCCCGTCGATCCGCTTACAACGAGCGAGGATGAACAGCGGCGTCTCGGCCGCGAGTTCGCGGAGTATTATTCCAAACCCGGAAAGCTCGCTCACCTCGGTTTCTACGGCGCAGCGGCTGTCACTCCCGCCTTCAGGGAAGAGGTTTACATACGTTCTCGCCAGATATTCGCCGACGCTTTCCGTAAATAATTTTCTCCGCATACCCGGCTTGTATGCGATCCATAAACCTTGTCTCGGCTGAATTCTAATAATATGGAGGTTTTATTATGACAGATTTCGCGGGTAAAATAGCTTTTATTACGGGCGGCGCTTCCGGCGCCGGTTTCGGCATGGCGCAGGTTTTTTCCGAAGCGGGCATGAAAGTTGTTATTGCCGATGTCCGTCGGGATCACATTGAGGAAGCGATGGATTATTTCAGACAGACAGAAGCCGAGGTTCACGCGATCGAACTGGATGTGACCGATCGGGAAGGTTTCGCGGCCGCTGCCGACGAGGTGGAAAGGGTCTTCGGCTCTGCGCCCGATCTGCTGATTCTCAATGCCGGCGTCAATGTGGGCGGTCCTGTCGAGTCGTCCACATACGAGGATTTCGACTGGATAATCGGCGTATGCTTCGGCGGTGTAATAAACGGCATGATGACCTTCGTCCCCAGAATGATCAAAGCCGGAAAAGGCGGTCATATAGCTGCTACGGCATCATACGGAGCATTCGGAGCTTACCCCTTTGTCGCGCCCTACAGCGCCGCCAAGGCAGCAACGCTAAACCTGATGGAAAGCTACTATCTTGCTCTTGAGCGTTACGGTATAGGCGTTTCCGTTCTGACTCCGGCAAATATAAATTCCAATATCTACGACGCGGCGTTAAAGACGCGCCCCGAAAAGTATAAAAACACGGGCTATTCGGTATCGGAAGAAGGCCAACTGCGTATGGCCAGTTTCAACAGAAAGGGTCTGGAGCCTCGTGATCTTGCCATGAGGCTAAAAAAAGGCATTGAAGACGGAATTTTTCTCATAGTACCGTATGAGCACGGCGGCAGGATGGTTGAGCTTGCTATGGATCGCTTCAAACATTACACGTCGGTCGAGGGAATGAAATACTTAAAGGAAAAGGCGAAGCAGCCCCCTACCGAAGAGGAAATAGCGCTCATGAACGAGCGGGAAAACTTTGAAGTCAGCAAAATAAAACGCTGACACATCTTTTCGGCCCATTTTCTATTGCGGCGGTTTCAGATGATGAAACCGCCGCACGGCATTTATTGCCCGCGAGCTCCGTATCATTAGTTTGTCTGATTTATGATATACTAATCTTATCAACTAATTCAAACGATTTGAGGCAAAAGATGAAAGAAATAAAAGGGCGCTATCAGGCTTCCGGAAGAGGCTACGGATTCATAATAACGGATGACGGGAGCGATGATTTATTTGTTCCCCCGCGCGCCGAGGGCGGGGCGTGGCACGACGATTGGGTAACCGCCAGACCGGATAAAGCGCCCGCTCCGGAAAACGGACGCAGGACCGCCACAGTCACGGCTGTAATAAAGCGGAGCAATCTGACCGTTACAGGCGAAATACACAAACAGGGCCGCGAGATATTCCTTGTACCGGATAACAGCCGACTTCCACCCTATATAAAAATTTCCGGAAACACTCCCGCCTTACAAACCGGCGATAAAGCGGCTTTGACCATAACATCTTTTTCCGGCAAGCGCGGCGGCAGGCCGACCGGTGTGATTGCCGAGGTTTTCGGCCCCGCGGACAATCGGGACTCGATAGCGGCCGCTATTTTGTTCAACTACGGTATTTCCGAGCAGTTCCCTCCGGATGTCCTCTCTTACGCAGAGAAAGTTCCCCGGACAGTCGCGGCCGAGGATTTAGCCGGCCGGCTTGATTTAAGAGATAAATGCATTATCACCATCGACGGTGCGTCGGCAAAAGATCTCGACGACGCCGTATCGCTCGAACGGGACGATTACGGGCGCACGGTTCTCGGAGTGCATATCGCGGATGTGAGCCATTATGTTCCCCCGGGCTCCGCTTTGGATGTCGAGGCCTGGAATCGCGGCACCTCCGTTTACTATGCGGACAAGGTCGTCCCGATGCTCCCCCCCGCCCTTTCAAACGGCATCTGTTCGCTTCAGCCCGGCAAAGACCGGCGCACAATTTCCTGCATTATGATAATGGACGATGAAGGCTCTGTTTTGGAGCACACTATAACAAAAAGCGTCATCCGCTCAAAAGAGCGTATGACTTACGAGGACTGCAATGTTCTTCTGGCGCAGGAGGACACTCCTTTACGGGAGCGATATCGCGCGATTCTTCCCATGCTCGGAGATCTTAAGGCGCTTACGGCCGTACTGAAAAAAAAGAGGATGCTCCGGGGCAGTCTTGACCTGGAAACGCGCGAAGTCTATATTCGCTGTGACGAAAAGGGCCGCCCCGTCGGCGTGGAAGCGCGAGTTCAGGGAGACTCGGAATCACTTATCGAGGAATGTATGCTGATCGCCAACGAAACCGTCGCGCGTCATCTTTATGATATACAAAAGCCGGCAATCTACCGAGTACATGAAAAGCCTTCTGAAGACAAAGCGGAAGCTCTGCGCTCACTGCTTGCGCCCCTGGGTTATGATCTGCCCGACGCGGATAGTTTTACTCTACAGAAGGTTCTTAATAAATCTGCCGGAACGCCCGAACAGACGCTCGTTCACATGCTGGTGCTGCGTTCACTTATGAAGGCGCGTTACGACAATGAAAACCTGGGGCACTTCGGCCTGGCCGCCGAATATTACTGTCATTTTACCTCACCGATCCGACGCTATCCGGATCTGATCGTACATCGCGCCCTGTCCGAGCTGATTGAAGGTAAAGCAAGCAAAAAACTCGCTGCCGCCGTAAAAAAGGCCGCCCTGCAATCCTCTGAGCGGGAGCTGGCGGCCGCGAGCGCGGAGCGTGAGATCGAAAAGTGCTATATCGCCGAGTTTATGCAGGAGCATATTGGCGAAATCTTTGAGGGCATCATAACCGGTGTTACCCGTTTCGGACTTTTTGTGACTTTAACTAACGGCGTTGAAGGATTGATACCCGAATCATCCCTGCCCGATGACGAATATATCTTTGACGAGGGACGCATGACACTTACGGGAAGATTTAACAGGTCGGTGTTTTCCTTCGGCATGAAGCTTAAAATCGTCTGCGAGTCGGCAGACCCTGCAGCGGGACAGGTCAATTTCAGGCCCTTGAACTGATATATGGGAATTGGCAATGAAGAAGCGAAAAAAGTAAAATACCCCTTTTGTATTACATGAATATCGTGTATTATTGGGGGCATACGGCATTTCGGGGCATCTATTGGCATTAGTTTAGGAAAACTCGGAAGGAGTACCGGTCATGCAAGCATTTCTTGAGCTGTTTTCAAATGTTTTAAACTTTACATGGCAGCAAGCCTTGATGATTGTCATCGGCTCTTTGCTCGTTTATCTGGCTATAGCGAAAGATATGGAGCCCACGCTTCTTTTGCCTATGGGTTTCGGCGCTATTCTGGTAAATCTTCCGTTTGTAAACGCTTCCGCGATCATAATTTTATTTGACGCGGGCATTGCAACCGAGCTCTTCCCGCTTCTGCTGTTTATAGGTATAGGCGCGATGATAGACTTCGGACCGCTGCTGTCAAATCCGAAAATGCTGCTTTTCGGTGCCGCGGCGCAGTTCGGCATATTTTTCACTCTGATAGTTGCGCGGCTTATCGGATTTGAGCTAAACGACGCGGCGTCCATTGCCATAATAGGTGCGGCGGACGGCCCGACATCAATATATGTATCACAGTATTTTGCTTCGAGGTATCAAGGCGCGATAATGGTCGCCGCGTACTCATACATGGCTCTTGTCCCGATCATTCAGCCTCCGGTGGTCCGGCTGATAACCACCAGGAAAGAAAGACTTATAAGAATGCCTTACAAGCCGGCATCCATTTCACGCAAAACCAGAATCCTGTTTCCTATCATCGTAACGATCGTCGCCGGCACTATTGCTCCGAAGTCCGCGGAGCTTATCGGTTTTTTAATGTTCGGCAACCTTATCAGAGAGTGCGGGGTATTAAACAGCCTTAGCGATACAGCGCAGAACGCGCTTGCCAACCTCGTTACGATCCTGCTGGGCATTTCAATTTCAATAAGAATGCAGGCGGCGGATTTTGTTAATATTCAGACTCTCGCGATAATCGCGCTTGGTCTGGTCGCCTTTATATTTGATACGGCAGGCGGCGTAGTCTTTGCGAAAATACTGAATCTGTTCTTAAAGACAAAGATAAATCCTATGGTCGGAGCCTGCGGTATATCCGCCTTTCCGATGTCCAGCAGAGTAATACATAAAATGGGACTTAAAGAGGACAAACAGAACTTTTTGCTGATGCACGCTGCCGGCGCGAATGTAAGCGGCCAGATAGCTTCGGTAATCGCCGGCGGTCTTCTTATAACCTTAGTGGAAGCTATTATCAGATAGGAGGCGCATTATGGATTTTCGTTTCAATTTCGATCCGTCTACGCTTATTGACGAAACCTTACTTATAACCGTTAAGGGCATGGCAGGAGTATTTGTCGTTCTGGGTGTTATCATTCTGGCGATATATTTACTGAACAAATTCGCCGCCGACAAGAAAGAAAAGCAGACTAAGTAATTCCCTATATCGGATGACAATCTTGCGTAAAAGCAGCACCCTGTCTGAGCAGGCTGCTGCTTTTTCAGTAAAAAACACGTTACTGATACTAATTGAGATTCTCTTTCAGTGGGTCTTATAATAACTCTTCGCGTAGTTTTGGTATACATCTTCGATTATGGCACTCTTTCTTTTAACTTCCTCGTCTTCCTGGCTTCCGTTCATCATTGCCAGAAAAGCAAAACCGGCGTTCGGGGCCAGAGTGTCCACATATTTGTACAGAGCCTCGCGCAGTTCTTCATCCGATACCTGATCAGCGAAAGAAATGCGCCCCGTGTTGTCCCAGCCGCCCATTATCGCAAGTCTGCGGCCGTACTTTTTCTTTATGGCGACAAGGTCATTGGATACTTGAGCCGGTTCCCAGGCCGAAACCCCCATTTCCACCCAGTCGTCAATAAACGTTTCACATTTTCCGCAGTCGTGCATTGTGACAAAAAGTCCGTCATCGAGCGCCATTTCGGCGTGCTTTCTGTGGAACGGATAAACCAGCTCCCGGTACATCTTTTCGCTTATAAAAGGGAACTGCCACGCGGCGGTATCATCCGCGATACAATAGACATCGGGATTATAGTATTTTGTCAGCGCCCGCTGCTTTTCCAGATAGTATTCGCTCAGGTACTCAAACAGCGCGTATACTTCCTCCGGTTCCTCATACATAGCGCAAAGGCCCTCTGTGAACGTCATGAAATTCATCAGAGTCATAAAGTATCCGCCGGCGGATATGACTACGGGATTGTTTGCGGGATCCTTCTTGGCCAGGTCCTTTTCCGCAAGTGCCGCCCAGTCAACATCGGATATATCCGGAGCTTTTATCACATCTCTCCATTTGCGTATATCTTTAAGCAGGACCCTGCCGGGTACCGGCATATGCGCGCCCATGGAGGCCGACGTAGTCGTAAGCTCAACGCCGAATTCATCCATTTTATACCCGTCCGGACTCTTGAGGTCCATGAAAAGCGACGGCATGACCATCCATTCCATCATTCTATATCTGGGAATAAACTCGGGCACCTCTCCCCGGAGGAGCATTTTATAGTTTTCTTTCTCAGAGATCATGATTTAAACCTCCGTATGTAATTTACCTCAGTATAGCTTACTAATCATTATAAGTAAACCCATCTTTTCCCTTTTTTGCAAGATTCACCGATACCGCGATCAAAGCATGCCGATATCCATCGCCGCGAAAAAGCCCGAGTGTACGGCACCGTCAACCTTTCCGATCTTCCTGCAGTCGCCTGCCTGTATGACATACGGAGCTTTGTTATAAAAATCAAAATAGGCCCGCTCGTCGGGAACCATACCCACGGCGTATAAAACCGCGTCGGCTCCGGCTGTATATTCCCTGCCGTCCTTTAAATATATAACGCCTTCGCCCGTTACTTCCCGGCACTGCGCGCCTGTGATTATTGTAAGACCGAGCTCCTGTACCGTGCGTACCAAGCCCGCCTTATAACAGTTCTTCGCGTCGGCGGCGTAGTCGTCCGCCATTTCAAGTACGGTGACATTCCTGCCGGTGCTGCGCAGATGCAGGCCCGTCTCTACGCCGACCAGTCCGCCGCCGATGATCACCGCGTCCCCGTCTTTTACGTTTTCCGGTTTGAAGTACACGTCCTTTGCGTGGCACGCGTTCTCAATGCCCTTGATTTCCGGCACGATGGGAATGCTTCCTGTCGCCGCTATGATTGCGTCCGGCTTATAATGCTCAATGAGCGCGTCATCTGCCTCGGTATTGAGCAATATCTTAACATTCATTTCGCTGACCGTCCGGATGAGATAGTCCTTGTACCGGCGGAGGTCATGCTTTAAGCTGTCGGTATCCGTAAACTTTAAAAGACCGCCCAGGGAAGAACTCTTCTCGGCAAGGATCACCTCATGACCGCGCCGGGCAGCCGTAATCGCAGCCTGTATACCGGCAGGTCCGCCGCCCGCGATAAGAACCTTTTTTCTGAAATTTGCCTTAGTCATGGTATCGGCAAATCCGATTCGGGCTTCTCTGCCTATATACGGGTTAACGCTGCATATGAAATGCCGGTCGAGATTATCGCTGTCGGTACAGTTAAGACACCTCAGGCAAGGTGTTATTTCGTCCGCGCGCCCCTCCGCCGCCTTTTTTGCCCAGAAAGGATCCGCTATGAGCGCGCGAGACATGGATACGCCGTCTGCTTTTCCGGACGCGATGATCTCTTCGGCCTGCTCGGGATACAGTATAGACCCGATTGAAAAGACCGGAATAGAAACCCTGCCGGATTTTTTTATCGCTTCGGTAAACTCCACGTTCAGGCCGAGGGGTCTGTATGTGGAGGCCATCATATTTGTCAAGCCGTCTGAGCTTATCTCGGCGATATCTGCATATTCCTGCGCTTTCGATAAAAACGTAATGATATCGTCCACCGTGTACCCGCCCGGAGCTCTTTCCGAGCCGGATAAACGTATTGCCAGTACCTTCTTGGGCCCGATACGCTCTCGGACTTTTTGCAAAATCATCAAAGGAAAGCGCATCCTGTTTTCGAGGCTCCCGCCGAACTCATCACCGCGTTTGTTGATGATGGGTGAAAGGAACTGGTTGAAGATCCATCCGTGGGCCGCATGTATGAGTACAAGGTCAAAGCCGGCATGATACCAATACGCGGCAGCTTCGGCATATGCTCCGGCGATATTATCCATATCCTCTTTCGTTAAGGCCTGTACCTTTACTCCCGACATCGTGACCGTATCAACGGGGCCTTTTATCGGAACAGTGTTATATTCCGGTTTTGCGTTCTGACCGCCGTGCGTAAGCTCGACGCAGGCAAGCGCTCCGTGTTCGTGTATGGCGCCGGACATCTCCGCATACAGAGGAAGATTGTCTTTGGTCCATTTAGTCCAGGGAGTATGATTTCCGCCGTCGCAGACCGCGACTTCTCCCAATGTCACAATTCCCGCACCGCCTCTGGCTTTATGCTCCAGATAACTGATGTAATACTGGGTCGGTCGCCCGTCGACTGTATGGAAGAGCATATTCGGAGCAGACATGATTCTGTTTTTGAGCGTCAGGTTCTTTATTTTCAGCGGTTTTAAAAGATTCGGATACGGACTGATAAACATCAAATCACCCTTTCTGCATTCGGATACAATCCTGTAAAGATAATACAGCACCCCCGAAGCAGCGTCAACTCGCAAAGAGGTTCCTTTGAGCATCAGGGCAAAGGTAATATTCCGCGCTTGTTTTCTGTCCCGATATCGTGTAAAATTTTTCTAACATCCATTGTGAATTTGACCGCGGCGCAATTGATTACAATACAAATAAAAACGAAAGGAAATAAAGCTATGGCATCTGATTACAGGCATATTTTTGATCCGATCCGCATACGAGGCGTTGATTTCAAAAACCGCATTATTCTTGCGCCTCCCTCTCCAAATCTCGCCAGCCCCGACGGCCTTGTGACACACCAGTTCGTTGACTGGTTCCGTATGTTTGCCCGCGGCGGTGCCGCGATACTCTATGTCGGTAACTCCTCCATTGATATTAAAGAATGTAAGGACGAGGAATGTCAGCTTGACCTGAGCAACGAACACAGTGTTCTGCCCCTGTCATGGTATACGGAGATGGCGCTTGAATACGACTGCCACGCTTCGCTGGAGGTTAATCACAACGGCAAGGATACAACTTTCGAGATGGTAGGTCACGTGCCGTTTTCATCCAGCCCTATACCCGGAGACAGCGAAAAGATGCGCGCAGCCAGAGAAGGCCGAGCACCCTATATACCTATTGAGATGGATCAGAACAAAATCGATGAAACTGTTATGAAATACGCGATGGCATGTAAGCGCATGCAGAAAGCCGGTATGGACATAGCGCTTCTTCACGGCGGCCACGGCAACCTGATTTCCCAGTTTACCTCACCGCATTACAATAAACGCACGGACAAATACGGCGGATCGCTGGAAAACCGCGCCCGCTTCGCGATTGAAGTTGTTGAGAAGACCCGTGAACTCTGCGGCGAAAACTTCGTTATCGACTATCGAATCTCCGCCGATGAAATAATAGAAGACGGAATGCATTTCGACGAAACTCTCAAACTTATGGAAATTCTCAAAAACCACGGCGTTGATATGTTCAACGTCTCCGCCGGTCTTCATTCCGAAGGGCTGATGAAATATATGCGCTACTGGCTACAGGGCTATACGATGAAGCGGGGTTATAACGTTCATTGGACCGAAAAAATTAAAGATTACTTCCAGGGTGACATACTCCTGACAGCCGTCGGCTCCATAACGAGTGTCGATCTTGCCGAGGAATACCTATCCAAAGGCTGGTGTGATTTTGTGGCGATGTGCCGCCCGCTGATGGCTGATCCCGATATGCCTAAGAAGGCCGCCGCAAACCGCAGTGAGGACATTCGCCCTTGTATTCGCTGCAACGCCTGCGCTAAGCGGCTGGGAGGCCCGAAAGTCATAAACTGCGCAATTAACCCCATTTCCGGCATGACGACCTATCTGCGCGACGGCAGAGTTCCCGCGGCAGCGGAAAAGAAGAAGGTTGCTGTCATAGGAGCCGGCCCGGCGGGTCTTACGGCAATGCATACGCTCATTGAGCGCGGACACGACGTAACGGTATACGAGAAGTCCGACCGAATCGCGGGCTGCGTCAACAGCGCGGCAGCGCCTCCTGTCAAGATCGACATGAGAGATTACCTTAAATGGCTGAATGTTCAGGCGCAAAAGGCCGTCAGGGCCGGGAAGGCAAAAATCCTTCTGAATACGGAAGCAACCGCGAAGATGCTTGAGCTTGAGGGCTACGACGCGGTTATCATCGCCATAGGTGCCGAGCCGCTTATTCCGATGAGCATACCGGGAATCACAAAACCGAATGTTATGTGGGCCCCCGATGCGGAAACGATGTTCCGCGACAAGGTCGGCAAGAAAGTTGTTGTCGTCGGAGCAGGCGATGTCGGCATGGAGGCGGCGTACGATTTTGCCGAGGACGGCAGGGAGATAACCGGACTTATCGATATGATGCCGAAGCCGCCCTTCCTGTTCAGTGAAATGCCGGCTCTGCTTGATCAGAAGGGTATCAAGGTGCAGTACGGCACTTCGCTGTGCGAAGTTACGGATAACGGAATTGTCGTAAAAGGCCCGGACGGTAATACTTTTGAAATCGAAGCGGATACGGTTCTTCTGGCCATGGGCATGTGTATCAACCACGACCTGGTCGGCGAGCTTCGTCACTGCGCGCCGGAAACGGAGTGCCGCATCGTCGGTGACGCGAAAAACATAGGCGGAAACCTCTCCGCCGCAGTCAACGGCGCTTTCCAGGCGGCACTGCATATCTGACGCAGTCAAGCTAAACTGCCGCTGCGGCTTGGCCTGACGCCTTACGGTTAACCCAAAAACCGGCGAGAAATCTCGCCGGTTTTTGCTGCATGCCCTGTATTTGCGCGCTGATCTCAGTGTCCGAGCGAATATCCGCCATCCATAGTCAGAACCGCGCCGGTCATGGCGTCGGAGGCATCGCCGGCAAGAAAGGCCGCAAGAGCGCCGATTTCAACCGCCTCGGCGAAACGACCGATCGGAATTTCCCTGCACATCATCTTGTACGCTTCTTCCGGAATGTTCTTGGAGAAGTTTGAAAATGTAAAGCCCGGAGCTATGGCATTTACGCGTATGCCGTATTCGGCGACTTCCGCGGCGAAGCATCTTGTGAAGTGATTAAGCGCAGCCTTCGCCGATGCGTATGACAAAAGACTTGGCTTGTTGCATATTTCACCCGCGTTTGAGGTTATGTTGATGACGCGTCCGCCCTTGCCCATGTCGCGCATATGTTTGCAGACATGATAACACATCCTTACCGCGCCGTGAAGATCAACCTCAAAGCACTTAAACCACGAGGAGAGGTCTTCTTCCAGATCCAGAAGATTTCCGCCAAAGGCGGCGCCCGCGTTGTTGACAAGTATATCTATTGATTTACAGTCGGCTGCACAGCGGTCTACCGAATCCTTGCAGCTTTGCATATCCGATATATCTGTTTTATAAAAAGAAAGCCGCACGTTATATTTCGCGCCAAGATCTTTTATAACCTCTCTCGCACTTGTCTCATCTCTTGCGAAAATCGCAACGTTCGCGCCCTGACTGGCCAGTGCCGTTGTTATCCCCAGGCCGATTCCCTTGTTCCCGCCGGTGACTATCGCATTTTTCCCCGCCAAAGAAAACGCGTTGTCCATTGACTTGATATGCATTTTATCCCTCCTGTAAACGGATCGGGGGATGCCGGCTAAACATCCCTCTTCCTGTAAAATATATATTGATTGTACTCCGGTACTTATATCAATGCAATCACGGCAAACGGCTAAATTATACACGTTTGAAAATAAAATAAAGGCTAATACTAAAATTGATGCTCATTATACTTCTATACAGCGAAAGGTAAACATGAACAATAATAAGAACAGAATTAAAGATCGTCCGAAAAGCGGGCCCGAACTCAGAAAAATGAAGCCGAAAGAAAATTCGGACGTCGGTATTATTAACGGCCGCAAACTTGGGATGCATTCGTGCGGACATGAAAAGGGGTCGGAAGCGGAAAAGTGAATACGATGCTGTGCAACGTATCAGGCATTCAAAACAAAGCCTGTAAAACCCAGATCAAGAATGCGCTGGGCAAGCTGGACGGAGTAAATGACGTGGGAGTGAACCTTGCAACGGGAACAATAGAAGTAAAGTACAATGAGCCCGCAACTAAAGAAAATATCAAAAAAATAATAGAAAGCAGCGGGTTCGGGATCGTATATGAGTGATCCCCGCAGGTGTAAACCTCACGCAAGCTCAAGGGAGATTGTATGACCGGAGATAACTCGCAAAAAAGTACAACGAACAAAAAAAGAACCGATAAGAAGTTTCGTTCAAAACATGTTAAGCACGACCCAAATGCGGAAAGCTCCAGGGCCGTTTTCGGCACGAAAAAAGCAGACGGCGATCGGAGCGGTGTGGGATCAGACAAGAAACAGTAATTTACGAGCCGGCCGGGAACCGCGGTTCTGCCGCGGTTCCCGGATAAACACGGTAACTCTGACGGGAGAGAAAAACTTGCCAAAAGACAGCCAGCCGGATAATAAAAAAGCCCGCTTAGAAAAATGCGGCGGAAAAACGCCTATCACACGCGAAAATCAAAATCATACCAGGAACACGAAAAAGCAGTCCGCAAAAAGAGACGATGTCTGAACTGCCGCGGATAAATCAGCGGTATACGTACCGCTTCTTTCGGGATAAATCATCAGCGCTCATTGAAGGGCGGCCTCAGGCCGCCTTCAAATGAGCGTTTAATACCTCCTGGAAGGATCCCGTTTCGCCGTCTTTATACGGCCTGCCGATGTGCCTGTTCAAGCGCGTGTATGCCTGACATAAGTTACATACTTAATGCCATAACAAAACCTCACGGGGTTTCCGGCGGCATCAAACACGAAATAAGCGTTTATTCTCAAAACTGTTTGACATTCCGACTGCATTTATTGTAATATATAAAATTGCGGCCTATGGGCCGAAGCAAGTCTGTTTAAGGATGTACAAACAATGAAAATCAGCGATGAAATACAAGCAGAGGTTCAGCGCAGAAGGACGTTCGCTATAATCTCCCATCCTGACGCCGGAAAAACCACCATGACCGAAAAGCTGCTGCTTTACGGCGGAGCGATACGTCTGGCGGGAACCGTAAAAGCCAGGAAGGCAAAGCAATATGCCGTTTCGGACTGGATGGATATCGAAAAACAGCGAGGCATCTCGGTTACCTCCAGCGCTCTTAATTTCGACTATAACGGCTATCGCATCAATATATTGGATACGCCCGGCCATCAGGATTTCAGTGAGGACACTTACCGTACCCTGGTAGCGGCCGACAGCGCCGTTATGCTCATTGACGGCGCAAAAGGCGTGGAGGCACAGACCAAAAAACTCTTTCATGTCTGCAGGATGAGAGGGATCCCGATATTTACATTTGTAAACAAGCTGGACCGGGCGTGCAAAAACCCTTTGGACCTTATGGCGGAAATAGAAGAAACACTGGGTATAAAATCATACCCGATGAACTGGCCTATCGGAATCGACGGAGATTTCAAGGGTGTCTTTGACCGCGGTCAGTCAAGGATCGAACTTTTTGAATCGGGAGGCAGCCACGGTCAGAGCATCGTCGCCTCGCGGAGCGGAAGCGTAAACGACCCGCGCTTTAAAGAATTGTTGGGAGATCACCTATACGGCCGTCTGTGCGAGGATATATCCCTGCTCGATATTGCCGGAGATGAGTTTGACATGGAAAAAATCAGAGCGGGAGAACTGACCCCGGTTTTCTTCGGGAGCGCCATGACTAATTTCGGTGTCAGTCAATTTCTCGAAGCATTTATCAGCATGGCTCCCCCTCCGGCCGAACGAATCCACAGCGAGGGAATCATGTCACCCTGGGACAGCGATTTTTCGGGCTTTGTTTTTAAGATTCAGGCGAATATGGATCCGGCGCACCGTGACAGGCTCGCCTTCATCAGGATATGCTCGGGCAAGTATGAAAAAGGCATGGAGGTCACACACGAAAGAACCGGAAGGAAAATCCGCCTGTCTCAGGCGCAGCAGTTTATGGCGCAGGAACGCACCGCTGCCGAAAACGCGTATGCCGGGGACATTGTCGGAGTGTTTGACCCGGGCACCTTTTTAATCGGAGATACGATATGTACAGGCCAAAAGCCTTTCAGGTATGAGGGAATTCCCATGTTCCCTGCGGAGCATTTCGCCGAAGTATCCGCCAGGGATTCCTCAAAGAGAAAGCAGTTTTTAAAAGGAATTCAGCAGATATCGGAAGAAGGCGCCATACAGGTGTTTAAGACGCCGAACCTCGGCATAGAAATGTTCACTGTCGGAGTCGCGGGCATACTTCAGCTTGAGGTTCTCGAGTACAGAATGAAAAGCGAGTATAACATGGATCTTTTTATCAGAAATTTACCCTACACACTGGCGCGCTGGGTTATCGCGGATAACTTTACAAAAGAAATGCTCGGTTTCAGCGAAGCCGTTATAGTCGAGGATCAATACGGAAGGACCGTGGTCCTGGTAAAGAACCAGTGGACTCTCAACAGCATTGCCGGGAAAAACAAAGACGCCCGGTTTCTGGACATAGCGCCGCCGGTATCATAAGCGCGGCGTGTAAATAAAATAACAGGAGTCCCCGCCCCAATCATTCGGTTGGGTTAGTGCGGGGGCTCCTGTTATTTTTCGCCGCGGGCTATTTTTTCGGCAAGGTCGTTTAGATAGATCCATCTTTCCAGTTTGGCTTCAAGCTTTTTATCCAGCTCTTCTTTCCGGCTCATAAGCTCCTGCAGCCTGATATAATCGCTTGCCGATTCCTCCATCTGCAAATCCAGGACGACCGCTTCTTTTTCCAGCTCAGCGATATCTGAGTCTATGTTCTCAAATTCACGCTGTTCTTTAAATGTAAACCTGAGCTTTTTTTCATTGCCGCCGCTTCCGGCTCTTTCGGGCACTCGAGAAGATCTGTCCGCCGTCTGTACGACGTTGGCGCTTTCTCTGTATTCCGAATAAGAACCGAGGTATTTTTTTATATCACCGTTGCCGGAAAAATCAAATACGGTATCTGTCACCTTGTCCAGAAAGTAGCGATCGTGTGAGACGACGATAACGGCGCCTTTGAAATTTATCAGATGTTCTTCCAGTACGGCAAGCGTATGAATATCAAGATCGTTTGTCGGTTCGTCGAGCAGCAGAAAATTCGGGGCCTGCATCATAACGCCGAGCAAAAAGAGCCTTCTGCGCTCACCGCCGGATATTCTGCTTATCATGCTGCGCTGAAGATCAGGCGTGAACAGGTATTGCTCCAACATTTGTGAAACCCGCAGAGTCCCGTCGGCTGCGGCAGCGCCGGAGCAATCTTTAATGTAATCGATTACCCGGCAGTTCAGATCAAGCTCTTGAGCGTTCTGCGAAAAATATCCGATTTTCACGGTATCACCGACGATAACCTCTCCGGAGTCGGGTTTAAGCCTGCCGCTTATTATATTAAGCAGTGTCGATTTCCCGATGCCGCTTTTCCCGACTATGCCCACCCTGGCATCGCGCATGAACATATGGTCGAAATGGCTTATCAGCTGTTTCCCGCCCAGATTAACGGAAATGTCGCGAAGCTCTATTGTCTTTTTCCCCAGCCTTGACGAAGGCGATGAAAGCTCCGGCTTTAAAGCTTCAGTCGGAGCGCTCTTTTCACTGAGCTCCTCAAACCGGGCTATTCTGTCCTTGCTTTTTGTGCCTCGCGCGCGTGGCCCGCGCCTTATCCATTCAAGCTCTTTTCGCAGTATACTCTGTCTTTTTCGCTCGGTGCCGAGCTCCCTTTCCTCTCTTTGTTCCTTTAGTTCCAGATATACCGTATAGTTCGCCGGATAATTGTATAAGCGCCCGCCGTCTATCTCGGCGATTTTATTTGCGACCCTGTCTAAAAAGTAGCGGTCATGCGTTACCATGACAATAGCGCCCGCGAACTTAAGGAGGTATTCCTCGAGCCATTGTATCATATTCACGTCAAGGTGGTTTGTGGGTTCGTCAAGGATAAGTATATCACAGGGATGTATCAAAGCCGCGGCAATTGCAATGCACTTTCTCCGGCCGCCGGATAAACTGCCGATCAGCATATCGAAGTCTGTTATACCAAGCTGCGTTAATATTTTTCTCGCTTCGAATTCCATTATATCCTTAAGCTCCGGGATGTCGGAAAATATATGCTCCATTACGGTCAGTTTTTCATTCCATATCGGATTCTGCGGCAGATATTCAAGGCGTACTCCCGAATATTTCGTTACGGTGCCGCGGTCCGGATCCTCAATCTGCGCGAGAATTCGCAGGAAGGTAGATTTACCCGCACCGTTAACTCCGATTACGCCGATTTTATCTCCCTTGTCTATGTAAAGCGAGACGTCCTTCAACAGCGATTTTTCACTATAGCTTTTTGATATATTCTCCGCTGAAAGCAACATATGAGCTGATACCTCTCCGATAAACAATTCGTGTTCAGGACTTATTGTTTTGACTTTCCATCCATTTTGCCAGCTGTTGTGCCAGCGCCGGGTTTGCGCTGTCGGTTTCCGTCCGGCTGTTCAGGTAATTTCTGATATCCGTTTTACTTGCCCCCGCCTCGCTCCTGCGCTTTTCAAAGTCAGACAGCTTCTCCCTGTAACCGCAAATGCAGGCAAAGATTTTCTTATCACCTTCTCCGCGCAGCTCAAGCTTTTTATGACAGTTCGGACAACGCGCATTCGTTTCGATATAAACATTTTTACGGTATCCGCATTCTCTGTCGGGGCACACCAGCAGCTTCCCCTTTTTGCCTTTTACATCTAACAGAAATTTACCGCAATTCGGGCATTTCTCGCGAGTCATATTGTCGTGGACAAATTTCATATCGCCGGATTTAACGGATGCAACCAGCTTAGCGGCGTAATCGCGCATCTCTTCTATGAAAGCGCGGTCGCGCGCTTTGCCTTTGCTGATAAGAGAAAGCGTCTGTTCCCATCTGGCTGTCAGTTCCGCGGAGCGCAGCTCTGCCGGAACTATATCTATAAGCTGAATTCCCTTTGCTGTCGGCACAAGTTCCTTGCCTCTGCGTTCAACGCAGAAGCTTGAAAGAAGCTTTTCAATGATATCCGCGCGCGTAGCCGGGGTGCCGAGCCCGCTTGTGGTTTCCATTACCTCGCGCAGCTCTTTGTTCTCCATATATCTGGCCGGATTCTCCATCGCGGTCAGCAGTGTCGCTTCATTGTACCTGGCAGGCGGCTTTGTTTTTCCGCTCAATGCTTTAACGGCGATTATTTTTATCCGGTCGCCCTGTCTTAAAGGCGGCAGCGACTGATCCCGCTCATCCTCATTGTCTTCGTCTTCTGAGGAAAGAATACTGCCGTAAGCAGCTTTCCATCCCGGATTTTTAACGATTTTACCTTTAGCGTAAAATTCATGCCTATTGACTGTCAGAGTGAGCCTCGTTTCCTCATATTCAAAATCCGGTGAAAGCACCGCAATAAACCGCCGGACCACCAGATCAAAAATGTTGCGTTCCTCCGGGCTGAAGCGTCGTAAATCTATCTGCTCATCGGTTGGGATTATCGCGTGATGATCCGTAACCTTGGAATTGTTCACAATATATTTTGTCCGGAGCGGACGTTTGCGCAAAAGCTCCTGAGCCGGCTCCTTATAGCTCCCGACGGCGATACTCCCGAGTCTGTCCGCCAGTGTCGCCGCCACGTCATCGGTTATATAACGTGAGTCCGTTCGGGGATAAGTCAGCGCCTTGTGGGTCTCATAAAGGCTTTGCATATATGATAAAGTCTGTTTTGCCGTATACGCGTATTTTTTGTTGGCATCGCGCTGCAGCTCCGTTAAATCATAGGCAGCCGGAGGCGCCTGATTTTTATATTCCCGTCTCACCGAGGTTAACACGCCTTCGCCGCCCGAAACTCCGGCAACAATACTATCCGCTTTTTCCTTGGAAAAAATCATCGACCGGCTTTTAGAGTCTTTCCATGTCGCGGTAAAAGCGCCGGCATTAACCTGAACGGTCCAATAGTCAACAGGTTTAAAATCTCTTATTTCACGTTCACGATCAACGAGCATCGCAAGCGTCGGCGTTTGGACACGCCCGGCGGACAGCTGAGCATTGTACCTGCAGGTAAGCGCTCGAGTGACGTTAAAACCCACCAGCCAATCCGCCTCGGCCCTGGCCTCGGCGCTTTTGTATAAGTTGTCATATTCGCCGGACGGACGCAGAGCAGCGAATCCCTCTTTGATCGCCTTATCGGTCTGCGAGGAGATCCAAAGGCGCTTTGCGGGCTTGTTCCAGCCGGCTTTTTGCATGATCCATCGAGCTACGAGTTCTCCCTCCCTGCCGGAATCCGTGGCTATTACAAGCTCGGAGATTTCATTCCTTTTCATCAATGCCTGCACCGACCTGAATTGTCCGGCGGTTTCTTTTATAACAACGAGCTTCATTTTTTCCGGCAGTATCGGCAGATCATCCATATTCCATGATTTATAGCTGTCATTGTAGGCCTCCGGATCCGCAAGTGTAACCAGATGTCCAAGCGCCCAGGTAACAATATATTTATCACCGAAAATACATCCGGTACCTTTTTGGTGACAGTTTAAAACTCCGGCGATATCGCGTGCGACGGATGGTTTTTCTGTTAAGACCAGCGTTTTTGCCATGGAATCCGTTCCTCCTCTGCTTGCTTCGGTGCAGCTACATGTTGTATGATTGCTGTGCCGCCGATATATTGAACTTGAGCGCGCCGGCTCCCGGTGTTCGTACTTATGATTATTTTGGGAAAAGCAGCGGCCATAATAAACAAGGAGCAAAATATGAGACTTTTGATTGACGCGGACGGCTGTCCGGTAGTTGACATCTGTGTGCGGCTGGCTGTAAGTCATTCGGTCGAGTGTCTGATACTATGTGACACCTCCCACCATTTTGAAAAAGCCGGCGCGGTAACCATGACCTTTTCAAAAGGCGCCGACAGTGTGGATTTCGCTCTTGTCAATATGCTTGTGCCCGGAGACATTGTCGTGACGCAGGACTACGGGCTTGCGGCCATGTGCCTTGCTCGGGGCGCCGCGGCAGTCAGCCAGGACGGGATGGAATATACGGACGATAATATTGACGCTCTTTTACTGGCGCGGCAAACTGCCGGAAAAATCCGAAGAGGGGGAGGCCGGCTTAAAGGACCCGCAAAGCGCAGGCCCGAACAGGACACAGCGTTTGAGCAAAAGCTCGGGGAATTACTGTGCGGCAAACGCAAGCGCTTATGACAATGAACCTCTCAACCGTGCTTATCAGGCGGTCTGCGGCCCGACGATTTTGAGCGCGGTCTTTGCGCATCAAACGGTCTCGTGCCGGTCAGCTCCCCTATCGAGAGCTTTTTACCGCTGCTTTTACCCGTTTTGCGCCCCGCATAAGAAAAGCCTCCGTCTCGTTTTCCTTTGTTTCCGGATCTTGTTTCCGGAAAGTCTATGCCCTTAACGAGCGGATAAGGATGATCCGAAACGACAGATACATTCTTATCGGTCAGTTTTTCGATCTCTTTTAGAAACCTCATCTCGGGTTCGGTGCAAAATGATATCGCTGTGCCGCCGAGCCCGGCTCTGCCGGTTCTGCCGATCCTGTGAACATAGTCTTCCGGTATCTCGGGAAGATCGTAATTGATAACGTGTGAGAGCTCGAGTATATCGATTCCTCTTGACACGATGTCTGTGGCAACCAGAACCCTGTATTCCCCCGACTTAAATTTCGCGAGTGCCTGCTGGCGCGCGGTCTGCGCCTTGTTGGCGTGTATGACTCCGCAGCTTATTCCGGCCGCCGTAAGATCGGCGGTTATTTTATTCGCTCCGTGCTTTGTCCGTGAAAAAACCAGAGCGGAACTGATGCCTTCGTTATCCAGCAGATGTATAAGCAGCTTCGTTTTGTTTGCTTTGTTTACCATGTATACGGACTGCTCTATAACGCTGACCGCGGATGAGACAGGAGTTACCGCAACCCTTACGGGGTTATCAAGGATATTGTCGATAAGCTTGTTAACCCCATCGGGCAGCGTCGCCGTAAACATCATCGTCTGCCTTTTTGCGGGCAGCTCGGATATGATCCTGTCCACATCATGAACAAAACCCATGTCGAGCATGCGATCTGCCTCGTCAAGGACAAAATAGCCTATATTTTCAAGACTGACGTATTTTTGATTTATAAGATCTATAAGCCTGCCCGGCGTTGCCACTAATATATCAACACCGGCTTTTAGGCTCTGTAACTGCGGATTTTGCGAAACGCCGCCGAAAATAACAGCGTTTTTTAAGCCGAGATATTTTCCGTATTGTTCAAAAAAGGCTCCGTTTTGAGCCGCAAGCTCGCGTGTCGGCGTCAGCACAAGAGCTCTTATCTTTCTCGGTGCTGCCGCGGCCGCGATTTTTTCATCGTATATATGCTGCAGGATCGGAACGGCGAAGGCACACGTCTTCCCGGTACCGGTTTGAGCGCACCCCAGCAGATCCCTGCGCTCAAGCAGCGGCGGGATCGACTCTGCCTGAATGGGAGTAGGCTTTACATACCCTTCTTTTTTCAAAGCCCTTAGTATCGGCTCAATTATATTCAGTTGTTCAAATGTCATTTATTGTTTTCTTTCTCCTTATCGTATCCGAAAAAACATGTTCATCATAAGCGATTATGCCCGGTCCCCGGCTGGATTAACGCGAATCAATAACCGGGCACAATAAAACAGGGCGCGAAGAATACTTCCCGTGCAGAAGAATACTTCCCGCGCCCTGTTTTCATTTGTGCGTTATGGGTTTCTATCTTATGCTTTAAGCTTCTTTATGGCCTCGGTGAGAGCGGGAAGAACTTCCTTTATGTCTCCGACGATGCCGTAATCGGCGATGTCAAATATCGGCGCATCGCAGTCGCGGTTGATAGCTATGATAACATCCGAACCGGACATGCCGGCAAGGTGCTGGATCGCCCCCGAAATTCCGCAAGCGATATAAAGCTTCGGCCCGACGGTCTTTCCGGTCTGTCCGACCTGATGGACATGTGAAATCCATCCGGCGTCTACCGCCGCGCGCGAGGCACCTACGACTCCGCCGAGCACATCCGCCAAATCCTTTACCAAAGAGAAGTTCTCGGGCTTTCCCAGTCCGCGTCCGCCGGAGACTATGACATCAGCCTCTTCAAGCTTAACCGCGCCTTCGGCTGCTTCCGCTATCTTCTCGACAACCGATGTGCGGATAGTTCCCGCGGGGATTGATATGTTTTCACCGATAATATCGGCGCTTCGCCCGGTATCGGGCTCACCGCGCTTAAATACGCCCTGGCGCACCGTGCCGATCTGCGGACGGGCTGAGGGTATTTCGATCGAAGCCATGCTCTTGCCGCCGTATACCGGACGTGTCCACAGAACGGTGCCGGTCGACGCGTCTATGTCAAGACCCGTACAATCGGCCACAAGGCCGGTCTTAAGACGGCCGGCAAGCCTGGGAGCAAGATCGCGGCCCTTGCCCGTAGCGCCTATAAGGATCGTCGCGGGCTTATACTTATTTACCAGCTGCTCGAGAGCATATGTGTAGCCTTCGGTACTGTAATCGGCATATTCGGCGCTGTCAACCTTTATAACCTCGTCCGCGCCGTAGGAAATCGCCGCTTTGACGGCCGCTTCAACCTGGCTGCCTAAAACAACGGCAACAAGCTTTTCGCCTGCCGCGTCTGCCAGCTTCTTTCCGGGACTCAGCAGTTCCAGACTCGCATTCTTCGCTTCACCGTTTTGGGATTCTATAAATACCCAGAAGTTTTTATATTCGCTCATGTTACGCTCCCCCCTTATATAACGCCGGCGTTACTGAGGAGCGCCGTCAGTTTATCTGCGGCCAGCTCGCCGGTTTCTTCCTGAATCTTGACTCCGCCTTTTTTCCTTTCGGGTACAAAGGTCTTGACGACCTTCGCAGCCGAACCGTTTAAACCGACCAGGGCCGTATCCAGCGCCAGATCGGCCGCGGTCAGAAGCGGAATCTGAGCGCGGTTTGCGGCCATCTTTGTTTTTACCGAGGCATACCGCGGCTCATAAGCCGTCTTGGTAATGGTGACTACAGCGGGAAGCGCCGCTTCCATAACCTCATTGCCTTCTTCGGTCTCGCGCTTTGCGCGAACCTTGCCGCCGTCAAGAGCAATCTCAAGCGCAGAGGTTATCTGCGGGTAGTTCAGATACTCCGCCAATTGGGAGCCCACCTGAGCGGTGTCGCCGTCTACTGCCTGCTTACCGCAAAGGATGAGGTCAAAAGACAACGCCTCACTTGCCTCGATCGCCTTTACGGCGCTGCCGAGCACATAGCTTGTTGCAAGCGTGTCGGAATCGGCAAGCACACTGTCGGAAACCAGATAAGCCTTGTCCGCGCCTACGGAAAGACAGCTCTTGAGCGCTTCCTTAGCCTTCTCCGGGCCCATTGTCACGACATATACCTTTGTAGCCGGATCGGCATCCTTGACCTTTACGGCTGTTTCCAGAGCGTAGGTGTCAAAGGTATTGACGATGGTCGGTACACCCTCAATCAACATAACATTTTTCGAGGTATCGATTTTGATTTGTTCGATATCAGGTACCTGTTTAATGCATACCAGTATGTTCATCCATGTTCTCCTTTGTTATTTTAATACTATTCCCGAGATAACCATCTGCTGTACCTGGGAAGTACCTTCAAATATTGTAAGCACACGGGCGTCGCGATACATGCGCTCGATGGGATAATCCTTTATATATCCGTAACCGCCGTGCATCTGTAAGGCTTTGCTGACGATTTCCAGCGACATCTCGGTAGCATAATACTTTGCCATCGACGCAGCTTTTGTCACGTCTTTACCCATATCCATCTCATACGCCGCGTTGTAAGTTAAAAGGCGTGCCGCGTTCAGTTTTGCCTCCATATCCGCTATCATGAACTGCAGCCCCTGGAAGTCGGCGAGCCTTTTGCCGAACTGCTTTCTTTCCTTGATAAATTTAACCGCTTCGTCCATCGCGCCCTGTGATACGCCGATGCCCTGGCAAGCCACACCTATGCGTCCGACGGAAAGTGTCTTCATGGCGGTTATGAAGCCTCTGTCGATTTCACCGAGTATTTCGCTCTTATGAACCCGAACGTCTTCGAGAACGATGTCGCTTGTCGCTACTCCGCGCAGCCCCATTTTGTCCTCGTGCTTGCCTACCGAAACACCCGGCAAACTCATGTCAACAATGAAGCTCGTTATCCCCTTAGAACCTTTTTCGGGGCTGGTTTTAGCGAAGATGACCGCATTTTTGGCAAAGGGAGCGCCTGTGATGAATGTCTTGCGCCCGTTGAGAATGTAGTAGTCTCCGTCCTCCACAGCCTTTGTGGTCATGGAACCCGCGTCACTGCCCGCGCCCGGCTCGGTCAGACCGAAAGCCATAAAGTCCTTGCCGCTGGCTATTCCGGGAATATACTTCTGCTTTTGTTCCTCCGTGCCCGCAAGAAGCATCGGCGCAGTCGACAGGGAGTTGGCCGAGGACATAATAAGGCTTGCCGCAATGCATTTTTTACAGATCTCTTCCATAACGCATACATAGGTACGCGTATCCATACCCTGGCCGCCGTACTCCTCGGGAATCTTTATGCCGAAAAAGCCCATCTCCGCCATCGTATCATAGATATGCTGCGGCACTTCATCATTCTGATCAATTTCGTTGGCAATGGGCGCCAGCTCTTTTTCCGCGAATTCTCTTGCCAGGTCGCGAATATACTCATGATCCTCGTTAAAAAACATTTGTTAACCTCCAGTATCCAAGTATTAATCACTTTGAAGCTGCCGGATTCTCCGTTCGGCTTTCACTGTGCGCATGCCGGGCAGAAGCTTATTCAGCAATCCATCACTTTGAGTTCAGCCGAAATAATAAGCTGTGCGTCTGTCAGAGCCTGAATGTCATCAATCGTAACACCCGGCGCGATCTCCTTTAGCACGATCCCTTCGGTTGTTATATCCATAACGCCCATTTCCGTGATAATTTTCTTGACAACACCGACCGCGGTAAGCGGATAAGTGCATTCTTTAAATATTTTCGGCGAGCCTTTCAGGGAATGCTCCATCGCAACGATTACTTCTTTGGCGCCGACAACCAGATCCATCGCGCCGCCCATTCCGGGAACGCGTTTTCCGGGCACCATCCAGTTTGCAATGTTGCCTTTTTCATCGACCTGCAAGGCCCCGAGAACAGTAACGTCTACGTGGCCGCCGCGGATAACCGCAAATGATGTGGCACTGTCGAAAAAGCTTGCTCCGGGTATCACGGTGATCGGGAAACCGCCCGCGTTTGTAATATCCGGATCCTCTTTTCCGGGCTCGGGCGTAGGCCCGGCACCCAATATCCCGTGCTCGGCCTGCAGTGTGATCTGCACGCCTTCGGGTACATGGTTGGCCACCAGAGTCGGAAGCCCTATCCCGAGATTGACAACATCGCCGTCTTTAAGTTCCCGCGCTACGCGCCGGGCGATAAAATTCTTTATATCCATTATGCATCCTCCGATTGTACGAGCGCATCAATGAATATACCCGGTATTGTCACAAGTTCCGGATCGAGCTCGCCGACTTCAACTATTTTTTGCGCCTCCGCTACTACATAGTCGGCCGCCCGCGCCATAATAGCGCCGAAATTTTTCGTTGATCCCCTTAAAAAGCAGTTGCCGAATTTGTCGGCTATCGTAGCCTTTACAAAAGCGACATTGCCGCGCAGGGCCGTTTCAAGCAGATATTCGCGGCCGTCAAATATGCGCGATTCTTTTCCCTCCGCAATGACGGTTCCCACTCCTACCGGCGTGTAAAAGCCGGCGATTCCGGCTCCGCCGCAGCGAAGCTTCTCCGCAAGAGTCCCCTGAGGATAAAGGGTAACGCTGTTCGGGTCGTCAATCAGCATCTGCCCGGTCATCGGATTCGCTCCGATATACGAAGCGTGAACTTTAATGACTCTTCCCGTCTTCATGACCTTGATCATGTTTGAGTCTGCTGTTCCGGTATCATTTGATACGACTGTCAGGTCTTTTGCCCCGCTTGTCTCAAGCAGCGCTTTTATCAGCGTTTCCGGACTTCCCGCCATTAAAAAACCGCCGACAAGAATGACATCTCCGTCTTTAATGTTTCTGACCGCTTCCGCCGCGGTCGTAATTTTGCCCAATGTGATTCTCCTCTTGCCTGTTGCCATATTCAGGTTTGAAAGAGCAATATGGCCGGCTATGTGTAGTCGTAAAAACCTTTTCCTGTTTTTTTGCCGAGCAGGCCGCCCCGGACCATTTTTTTCAGCAGAGTATTCGGCCTGTACTTTGAGTCTCCCGTTTCTTCATAGAGAATATTCATGATATGGAGAACCACATCGTTACCTATAAGGTCAGCCAGCGCGAGCGGCCCCATCGGATGATTTGCTCCCAACCGCATAGCTTTGTCAATATCCTCAATGCTTGCGATTCCGTCCTGTAATACGCAAATCGCTTCGTTTATCATCGGTATCAGTATTTTATTTACTATAAAACCGGGACCGTCGTTGACCTCAACGGGCTCTTTCCCTATTGACTTGGATAACCCGTATATTTCCTTGAAGGTATCTTCGGAAGTTGACATGCCCCTGATAATCTCAACCAGCTTCATAACCGGAACGGGATTAAAAAAGTGCATGCCGATGAACTTACCCTTGCGGGCGACCGCGGACGAGAGCTCTGTGATGGATAATGAAGATGTGTTGGTCACCAGGATGGTTTCGGGTTTACAGATGCTGTCCAGCTGCCTGAACAAATCTTTTTTAATTTTTACATCCTCAATGATCGCTTCAATAACGACATCTGCGTCAGCCGACTTATTTAAATCGGTTGTAAAAGTGACGTGCGACAATATGTCTGATTTCTCTTCTGCGCTTATCTTGCCCTTTTCAACGAGCCGCGATATGGTCTTTTCGAGTTTGGCGGAAGACTTGCTGATTATTTCATCGGTAATATCGCGAACCAAAACTCTAAAGCCGTTCTGGGCAAAAACCTGAGCTATATCGGTCCCCATCGTTCCGGCGCCGATAATACAAATACTTTGCATATTTTGGTCCTTTCCCGCAATATCGGCTATCTGTTTTTAAATTCAGACAGTTTGCTTTTATTTACGTACGCCGTCATCGCGTCCTTTTGGTCTTCCGTGGAAAAGCACAGGGAAAATGCCTGAGTTTCGTAAGCCAAGCCCGTGTTAATGTCGCATTGCATTCCCTTATTAATTGCATCCTTGCTCTGCCGTACCGCGATCTGCGCATTCTTCGCGATCTTGTTTGCCATTTCCATCGCGGTGCTCATAAGCTCGTCATCCGCAACCACTTTGCTGACCAGCCCGATCCGGAGCGCTTCTTCCGCATTAATGGTCTCCGCGGTAAATATAAGCTCCTTGGCCTTCGAGGAGCCTACTATCCTCGGCAGTCTCTGCGTTCCCCCGAAGCCCGGAGTAATACCGAGACCGACTTCCGGCTGACCGAATTTCGCTTTCGCTCCGGCGATCCTGATATCGCAGGCCATCGCCAGCTCACATCCTCCGCCCAGCGCATAACCGTTTACGGCTGCTATGACCGGTTTGGACATGCCCTCGATTTTACTGAATATATTGTTGGCGACTTCCGCGAATGATTTAGCCTCAACCGCGTTTAAGTCTTTCATCTGGACAATGTCCGCTCCGGCCACGAACGCTCTGCCCGAACCTGTTATAACCAGGACATAGACATCGCTGTCAGCCTCCGCTTGCGCCGCTGCCAGTGAAAGATCCTGCAGAACTGCCGTGTTTAACGCGTTTAATGCTTCAGGTCTGTTGATTGTCAATACTGCGACATGCTCTTTAACCTCGTATGAAACATTCATAATCCTGCATTCCCTTCAATAGTCTTAATGCCCGGCCTAGAGATATTACCTGTCCGGCTGGTAACCGAGCTCTATGCCCGCGACAATTGTCATGTGGATATTTGACGTCCCCTCCAGAGTTTCAAACTGCTTGGCATCGCGAAGCCATCTGCCGCAGGGATATTCATCCGAATAGCCGTATGAGCCGTATATTTTCATAGCCAGGTTAGCGCCGTGAACGGCTGCGTTGCATCCGGCAAGTTTCGCCATGGAAGTCGCCTGCTGGCTCGGCAGTTTGTTTTCCTTAAGCCAGGCGGCTTTGAAAAGCAAATACTTAGCGGCTTCATCCTCCAGCTTCATCTCGGCTATCTGCTGCTGGATCATCTGGAACTTACCGATGGGCTGGCCGAACTGCGTGCGTTCGTTAGCATATTTGGCAGCGCCTTCAAGGCAAGCCGCGGACAGGGCCGCTGAGCCTGTCGCACAACCCATGCGTGTGTTGTTGAGCATCCACATGCAGATCTGGAAGCCCTTGTTGAGCGGTCCGAGAAGGTTCTGCTTGGGTATCCTCGCGTCTTCAAACACGAGCTCGGAAGTAGGCGCGGACCACATGCCGACCTTCTTATTAATGGGTATTCTGGTAATTCCTTCGGTGTTGTTATAGTCGATTATAAAGCAGGAGATTCCTTTTGAGCCGCTGGCTGCGGGATCCGTTTTTGCAAAGACTAGTCCGATATCGCTGGTATGTCCGCCGGAGATCCACATTTTGCTGCCGTTGAGCAGCCAGTGGTCGCCCATATCTTTCGCCGTCATTTTCATGCTGGCAACATCCGAACCCGAGTTTGCTTCGGTGATTGCGAAGCTGCCGGCATATTCACCGCTGCAAAGACCCGGAATATACAGCTGCTTTTGTTCTTCCGTGCCGTATTCCAGTATGGTCAGCGCGGGACCCCAGATATTGCCGCTGATGCTCAGTCTCCAGGAGGTGTGAACTTTCGCAATTTCATAAAGCGCCGCGACCGCTTCCATCCAGCCAAGGCCGTTTCCGCCGTATTCTTCCGGAATGTTAAAGCCCAGAAGCCCGAGCTCTCCCATCTGAGTGAGGATCTCACGGCGGTAATAATGGTTTTCTTCGTCCTCTTCAACATGCGGGGCTATTTCTTTTTCGGCGAAATCCTTTGCCAGCTCTGCTATCATTTTCTGATCTTCTGTGTAAGCGAAATCCATTTTGCGTTTCCTCCTTGATATTATAAGTGTTTGTTTCCGGCTCGTCCTCTTCCGGCTGTTGTATGCGCAAGAAAAACTTCCGGGAATCGCCCCGTCCGGGCCCGAAGCCGTGAGCTGCCGCTCACGGCTTGGTATTTTGTTTTACGCTGTAATAATGCAGGTTTGTCAGGCTATGGAAACAACAAGCATGCCGGTTTCCATAACCGTACCCTTGGCTACATTTACCTTTTTTACCGTGCCGGATACAGGAGCCACAAGCTCGTTTTCCATCTTCATGGCTTCAAAAATGACAAGGACCTGGCCTTCTTTGACCTGCTGTCCTTCCGATACCGATACCGAAAGCACCGTCCCGGCCAAGGGCGCCAATACGTCTGCGGAATTACCGGAAGCCTTCGCGGCCGGGGCCGCGGGAGCCGGAGCGGGGGCGGGCTTGGGGGCGGGGGCCGGAGCTGCTTTCGGTGCGGGGGCCTGCATCTGAACGCTTTTTACTTCCTTAACCGCACCGGTCTCTTCCACACCCACGTCATAGGTTTTGCCGTTGATCGTTATCTTATAATTTTTCATTGTATATATCTCCTCTCGGTATTCAATTTCCGCAGCTGCGTATTGTGGGATTTACCGCCGGAATATCGGCATTGCTTAAATATGTTTTTCCGTAATTTCGAATAAGCGGATGCGGCTCTTCATCGTCCATACCCTGTACGGCGGCGGCAATCACGGCCAGAATCTCGTCGCTTATTCCGTTTTCTTTTTCAAGACGGCGCTCGAAGAAGGCTCTTGCTACCGCCGGGAAAAGAGCGTAACTTAAAACATCTTCTTCGGAACGCGCAAGGTCTCCGATTTCCTGCTTGAGATTATCAAATTCGGGCTTTAGAAGGTCGGCGGGCCTGCAGGTTATTACCTCGTCATCGCCGATGACCTTTTTTTGAACCTTGGGATCTACGGGGCCGGGAAGCTGTCCGTATTCGCCGCGCAGCAGCGCCTTGGATTCTTTGGTAACCATTTTGTAGCGCTCTCCGGCAATTACGTTCATAACGGCCTGAGTGCCTACAATCTGGCTTGTCGGGGTCACCAGAGGCGGATAGCCAAACTCCCTGCGGACTTCCGCGGTCTCATTTAAAACATCGTAGTATTTACTCTCCGCCTTCGCTTCCTTGAGCTGAGAGATAAGGTTTGAGAGCATACCTCCGGGAACCTGGTATATGAGCGTGTTCGTATCGACCTGCAGCACCTTCGGATCAATGACCTTCTCGGCGATGAGTTTGTCGGCTACGGCACGAAAATGCTTTGCAGCCTCGCTGAGCTTTTCAAGGTCAAGCTTTGTGTCGCGCTCGCTCCCCTTTAAGGTGGCCACCAGAGGCTCGGTAGCAGGCTGAGCGGTTCCGTTGCCGAGCGGAGAGAGCGCGGTATCCACTATATCCACTCCGGCCAGGGCAGCCATAAGGTAAACCATATCGCCGGTTCCGGTTGTGTTGTGTGTATGCAGATGGATAGGAACCTTGATACGCTTTTTCAGCTTTTCCACGAGGCTGTACGCGGCGATGGGCAAAAGCAGATTTGCCATATCTTTGATGCATATAACATCTGCGCCCATATCCTCAAGCTTCAGGGCCAGGTCGATGAAATACTGTTCACTGTGGATCGGGCTTATCGTATATGACATCGCCGGCTCGCAAAGACCGCCGTACTCCTTAACGCTTTGCATTGCTCTTTGTACGTTTCTCGTGTCATTGAGCGCATCGAAAATCCTGACGACATCGATTCCGTTTTCAATAGACTTTTTGCAGAATCTGTCCAGCACATCATCCGAATAATTCCGATATCCGAGTATATTCTGTCCGCGCAGAAGCATTTGCAGTTTTGTATTCGGAAGCGCCTTTTTCAGTGTGCGAAGCCGCTCCCAGGGATCCTCGTCCAAGTACCGCATGCATGTGTCGAAGGTAGCGCCGCCCCAGCATTCCAGCGACCAGTACCCGATGCTGTCCAGAATCGGACAGGCGGGCAGCATATCTTCAGTCCTCATGCGCGTAGCGGCCTGGGACTGGTGCGCGTCGCGCAGAATCGTGTCTGTTATAAGCAGCGGTTTCATATCTGCTCCAAAGACATTTGCACCTATTGACATATTGTCACCTCACAGATTGTGTTGTCACTTATTAAGATTGTCCCAGTCACGGATTACCCTCGGAGTCAGCATCTGATGGAATGCGCAGAGTCCGGTCGGATTCTGATAAGCGGCTCCGATAAAAGCGCAGATATAGTTGCGCAGTGCGTCCATTTTAACGATCTCATCGACAAAGCCGACCTTGGCGCAGTAGCCGGGACGGGATTTATCGTAGTAGGCCTTGATGACCTCGTTCATCTTGTCAATGGTGGGCTGGATGTCCTTGCCGGCGTCCTGATCCTTGACAAGGCGGCGGGCAGACAGCGCGGCAGCGGCTGTCTCGCCGTGCATGACGTAGATCTCCGTCGCGGCGGTGCCGAGGCTGAAAACGTTTGTGTTGTTGCCCTGCGGGCCGCCGATGACGTAGTGCGCGGCCGCGGTTCCCTTGCGGAGCGTGATCTCCATCTGCGGTATCTTCGCGTTCTCTATGCTGAAGATGAGAGACTGCCCAAGGCCAAGGAGCTCGGCCTTCTCGGCGGGGTCGCCCACGTCGATGCCGGTGGTATCCTGGATCCAGATCACCGGGATGCGGTCTCTGGCGCACAGCGTTATAAACTCGCTCATTTTAATAAGACCCTGGCGATACAGCTTACCGCCGATGCCTACGCTGCCTTCGCGGTACTCGGGATAATTCGGGAACATGCCCTGCGCGTTAGCGACAACGCCGCAAAGCAGACCGTTGACTTTTGCAAGACCCGCAATAATCTCGGGGCCGTAGCCTTTTTTGAATTCCATGAACTCGCTGCCGTCGAACAGGCAGGCGAGGACCTTCTTCATGTCATAGGCGCGCTTCTGGTTGAAGGGCACATGCGTATAGAGGTCGGCGCCCGGGTAAGCAGGTTCCTTCGGGTCGTCGACACGGAAGAAGTTTTCGTTGTAGGCGGGAATTGCATCCATATATTTTTTAATGGCTTCCAGAACGCCCTCTTCCTCGGTATATACCTCGCGGAAGAATCCCGTCTCGCCGTAATGAATCGCAACCGCTCCGGGAGGATCTTCTTCAACGGCGTTTCTGGTGGCGTCGATGAGAGCTTGCGCGGTCTCCTTGTCCACATACCCCTTGGGGTTCATTCCGCCGACGATGCCGGCGCCGCCGACCGCCATATTTGCTTTTTCATGGGCAATCAGGATGGTGGGGCTGATGGCGTGATATCCGCCGCCGGCGGGGTTCGTGCCGTAGATGCCGACAAGAACCGGGACTCCGAGCTGCATCAGTTCGGCGTGGCGGAAAAACGGCGTGCCGCCCGTAACGCGGCCCGCATAGACCTTCTCCTGCTCGTCGAGCTTGACGCCGCTGCAGTTGAGGACATAGACAAGCGGGATATGAAGCTGCTTTGCGATATCCGTCGCGCGCGTCAGCTTCAAGGCCTGTCCGGCTACCCAGGCTCCGGCAAGCTTTTTGTTATCCGATGCGATTATGACCGCCCACTTGTCGTGAATCTTGCCCAGACCGGTAATGACTCCGGTGCTTCCGTCGGCGTTGTCGCCGGGATTATAAAGGCTGTTGAGCGGAAACCAGGAGCCCTTATCTACCAGAATCTCAAGACGCTGCATAGCCGTCATCTGTCCCGACTTATTAAGCGATTCGTCGGTGCGGCCGGAAGCCAGAACATCGGATAACTGTTTTTGCAGTTCATCCTCAATCTTTTTCAGTTCAGCCTCGTTCTCGTCGTTATGCTTATCAAGCGGCGAGCCGATAGCTGACATGTTTTGGAAATAATCAGGCATTGAGTAACCAAATGTACTCATGCATTTCCCTCCTCACATCGATAATTTGAATGATCATATAGAATTCGTTAATATTATAAATGATTGCCGTAGAAATGTATATAGTAATTTCAACGAAATGCTTCAAAAACTGAACATTTTAACTAAACACATTGCCCTCCGATATATAAATAAAACGCACTTTTAACAGATGAACAGACGATATGAGATGCGCAGCCGAACGCTTTATTCGCCGTTCGTCCGGCAAAGGCACCCGATGCGGCGCCGTGTCCGAAAAAACACGCGGAGGGGGCGGTAAACGCTTTTAAACCGAGATTATTAAACCGGGTTATGCCGAAGGTCATTATTTTTTTGTATCATGCCTCCCGCGGATTGACACTATCCGTGAAATATACTTTGAGCTACTGATTTTGTTTGGCAAGCCACTGCGCGCCGTAGCGGTTGCATTCGTCTATAACGATCGGAGTCACAAAGGAGTTTACACATTCCAGGCTCCCGATACACGGCAAAAATGCGCCGCCCGGGGCGTATGTGTCTATAGCCCTTCGCACCTCGGCGCGGATCTCATCCTCAGTCGCCTCTTCCCGATCTATTACCGCCTGCTCGATACCTCCCATCAAAAGCAGTTTACCCTTCGTGTTTTCCCGAATTTTAATAATATCGTTAGTGGGGAGAACTCCCTGCCACATATCGACGCCGAGATCGACAAGATCGGTTTCTATGCCCTGGCAATAGCAGTCTGCGTGATGCTGAACCATCACGCCGCGCTTTTTGATATATCCGTACAGGCGTTCATAATGCGGCTTTAAAAGCTCACGGAATTTAGCGGGAGAGAAGAACAGACTCGTCTTGGAACCCCAGTCATCGTGAGAATGAATGATGTCGGGATGAAGATTGTCAATGATCTGCTCGCAGGCCTTCAGCTTCCAGTCCGTATATGCTCCGAAAAGTTCATTCATCGCCTCCGGTTCTTCATACATATTAACCAGCGTGTCTTCAAAAGTCATAAGGCAGTGCGCGCGTTCAAACAGTCCCCGGAAGGTCGGAACCATGACCATCGTTGTGTCCCTGTCCATGCCGTCGATTGTCTTTTTCGCGTCGCTCCAGTCGAGCTCGGGTATATCCGGGAAATTGACATAGTCGCGCCAGCGCGTGATATCCTTAATCACCTTGTTGCTGTCATTTACCATGGGAATTATGCCGGGATCGCCGGGCAGATAGCGATGTACTACGCCCCAGTGATCGACTACGGATTCACCGGACAAATAAAGGATGTCCCATATTGATATAGGGTCAACCACAACGTGAAACTGGCTTTTCGGGAAAGCCTCAAAGGCATAACCCATCCATTTGATCGGCTTTTCGTTTCGCAGCGCGGACAGAAACATTTCTTTTACGTTCATTTCTAGCATACCTCCCTTATGTTTAATCGATATTTACATTACCGTGCGTTGCAGAACATATATGGCCGCTGATCATACGTTGAGTTTTAGTAAAAAATATCTTACATCTATCGGGCATTATGTTCAAGGACTATTTGATCTTTTTTCGCTGCGCCGGTACTAATACGCGCCTGACGCGGCAGGCCGTAAAATTTATTCGGCGCAGTCCTTATTCACTGTCTGTTCCCCGTCGGCTCTCCTTTTGCTTTTCTCATAGTATTTCCACGATAATTTAAGAACCAGCATAGCCGCGCATAACGGTATTACCATAGCTAAATACGTAACAGAGTAACTGCCTGCCAGCGAATAAATAACCCCGCCGATGAGAGGGCCTGCAAATAAACCCAGATCCATACCCACATATATCGTATTGCTGGCCACCGCCCGCTTAACCGGCGCTACAGACTGCATGCACATTGTCTGTATCGCGGGCTGCGCGGTGCCGTAACCGACAGCCGCAACGAAGGCGGCGCATAAAAGCGAGGCAAGAGAGCGGCTTATGCCTACGAAAACAAACGACAGCGCAAATATAACCGAACCGATAAATATCAGTTTGAAAGCGCCGTATTTATCAATCATCCGCCCGCTCAGAGGTCTTGCGGCCAGGAGCACAACCGCGTATACGGTAAAAAAAGAACCGATTCCGGCAACGCCCAGTTCCTTTGCGTACGGATACATATAAGCGCTGAACATGGAATGTGCCGTTGACACAAACAGGATAATAAGTGCGGGAGGAAGCGCGGGTACCGCCACGATATTTTTGTACCAGACTCCTATATCCGCGAGCTCCGCTTTTGTTTTTTTCGGTATACGTATCAGTAAGCTCGGAATTACCGCTATACCGAGACATAATGAGGCGAAAAGGAAAACAAGCAAAAATCCGAAGCTCTCGCCTTTCAAAGCCGTTCCCGAGTCTTTCAGCCATATGCCGATTGACGGCCCGAGAGCCGAGGAAATCGCCATGGCCACACCATAGAACCCGAGCCCCGAGCCGAGCTTTTCCGGGGGCAGGCTGTCGCTTGCGACAGTCATCGCGAGAGGCCCGATTATACTGAACTGCATCCCGGTGAGAATGCGAAAAACCACAAAAAGTCCGACACTTCTTGTAAAAGCGTATCCCAAATTCGCCAGCATACCCAGAGCAAACGCCAAAATCATCAGGTTTCGCTTATCAAACCTTGTTGTCACCGGTCCCGCAACCGGACGCATTAAAAACGACACTCCGAAATACATGCCGGTGAGCGCGCCTACAAGCACAGCGCCGGCACCCAGGAAATCGGCAAATGTGGAAACAAGGGTATTAACCGATGAATTGGAAAAGCCAAGGAACATATTGGCAAGCAATACGCATATAAAATTTTTATTCCAAATGGTCGCCGTCCCTGTTTTTCCCTTCATACCGCATCACCCTTGCATAGCAATCAATGTATTCTAACATTATCCCGGTAACCGGTCAATCCTGCTCTAAAGGGTATTCCTGCCCGATTTCGGGCAATATCATGAGCGGAATAATTTTTTAATGCAAATCACGGAGAAAAATGCTATAGTATGCTATAGTATTTAATCATGATTAATCAATTAATCAGCACTAAAATGTGATAGGGGGATACGTATGAAAGATCTGAAAAACAAAACCGCGTTTATTACGGGCGCAGCGAGCGGTCTGGGATTAGGTATTGCCAAAGCCTGTGCAAAAGAGGGCATGAATATTATCATCGCCGATTTCCGTCAGGAAGCCATCGACGAGGTGCTGCCTCTTTTCAAAGAAAACGGCTGGCCCGTTCACGGTATACGTCTTGACGTAACCGATCGCGAAGCTTATGTGGGGGCGGCGGACGAAGCCGAGGCAGTTTTCGGAAATATTCATTTACTGGTAAACAACGCCGGAATCGGCCATACCGAGGGAAAGATCTGGGAGACCGGCTATGAAGACATTGACTTTTTTATCAACATCAATTATACGAGCATACTGAACGGAATTAAAACGATCCTGCCGCGGATCCTCAAACACGGCGAGGGCGGCCACGTAGTAAGCACTTCGTCAAAGAACGGCCTGATTCCTCTGAGCGGAATGGTGCTTTACAATTCTACGAAGCGTGCCGTTATGGCAATAATGGAAACTCTGGCGATCGACCTTGAGGGCACGGGAGTAGGAGCCAGCGTATTCTGCCCGGGCCCGTTCCAGACAAACCTCGGAAAAACAACGGACGAGCTTCGCAAAAAGCATCTGGGTTCTCCGTATCCTCCCGCCGATATGTCAAGAATGAGGAAAATGCGCGAAAATATGCCGAAATTCGAGCCCGGCTCGCTTGAGCGGTCGCCCGATGAGGCCGGTGAGCGCGTTGTTCGCGGCATAAAGCGCGGAGACCTGTTCATACTTACGCACGCGGAATGGAAAAAGGGATGGGAAGCCCACGCCGCCGCTGTCACAAGAGCGTTCCCCGACGAAGTGCCAAACGAAGTCTTTATGCAGGTTTTCAGCCGCAATGTAGCCAACCCCATCTACGACACGCAGACACAGGTGCCCGCATTTAAGAAATAACCCGGGGTTCAGCTTAATAAACGCGCAGGTATGCCCTCTTCCGGATAAAGGGAGAGGGCATCGCTTTATCCGTACCGCGAATCAGCGGCCGGATTATATCACAGTGCTTTTTTAACCATCGCCAAATATTCACGGATCCCGTTCTCCTCGTCTTGTCTGTAGGTGAAGCCAAAGTGATCGGCCACCTTCAGCGCCAGCGTGTGAAACAAATCGCACATCACGTCAAGTGCCTTCCGGATATCAGAATATTCACCGCCTGAAAAGGTGGCGGTATACCGGTTATAAAGCTGCGGGGGAAGATATTTTTTAAAGTATTTCCCGTTCTTGCCGACGGAAATATCAAATCCGTGCCGCGTGCCGATATAATAGCCGATCATATCGTGTAATTCTTTCCGGACCACACAGTTGAGCATGTGCATAACATAAGGAAGCTCGTCTCGCGCGATACCTTTCGCCGCATTGTTCAGGCACCACCAGAAGTTATTGCAGCAGGAATAATAAAAGAGGGGCGTCGGCGGCCTGATGTGCCAGCACGCGTCACTCGGAGCGGGCAAAACCGGCAGGAACCCGCTGCCGTTGTCTTTGTCGAGCAAAATAACGGCGGGCTCGCCGTTATCGATATACTTTGAAAACCGAAAGCTCAGGTCTATTCGTATTCCGTCCGGGAAAAGCATTAAATAAACGAAGCTTCCGTCTCCGGCCGGATCGCGCATCGCTTCCGGCATCTGCATGATCAGAGGATTGCCGAAACGGGAAATGACCCATTCGGGATTGTTATAAAACGGGGACATATCGCTGACAAAGAAAATAATATCGTAGTCCTGATATATATCCTCGGGAACGGCGGGATTTGCGCGCGATCCGACCAGCAGCACCGCCCGGATACGATCATCCGCATGTGCCGCGCCGATAATCAAATCTGTTATTTCTTTCTTGCCGCGCACGGGACTTCCACTCTCCTTAATAAATACCGACAAACAAAAGCCTTACAAACCGCGTCCGCACAGCAGGTCATCCATACCGCTGCCGGCCGTTTTCCCTTATCCAGCGCACCGACTCACTTAATCCCGATACTGTTTTTGTTTCCAGCACTACCCTGCAGTTATGCCTGTCCGCCAGATGCAAATACTTCGTCAGCTCCAATGCGCCGGTTCCGAGCGGCAGATGAGAGCGGTGTCCCACAGCGTCGTGTAAGTGCATATGAAACAGTTTATCGGCCCGTTTTTGAATAAACGCTTCGTCCGCGCCGTCGGAAAAAGCATTATGCCCCGTATCGAATGTCAGAGCAAAAGCGTCGCTGCCGATTAGGAGATCCGTGCTTTTCGATATATGCGTAAGCGACCAGTACCCGTCGGCGTTTTCAATGCATATTTTTATATCCGCTCCGTTTATCGCCTTCTGGCAAATATCACGGAAGTCAGCGACTTTTGACATATAGTTTTCCGAATATTCATCGAATAAAAAGACCTTCCTATCCGGCAGAGTGAAATACACTCCCTTTGAAAGATGCATATTTAAAACCGGAATGCGAAGACGCTTCGCCAGATCAATTGTCCGTAAAACCGTTTCCTTGTACGCATCGGCCACTAAATCGTTAAAATCAAAGGGGTTTAGGTTCTCATCAAAATGCACGGTATAATAAAGCCCGAATCGCTCCGCGACTTCGGCAAATACCCCGGCGTCAATCCTGTCTGCCTGGTACTCCGGCAGATTCATGTTGAGCTCTATAAACCGCAGGCCGAGTTCTTTGCACAGCGCGGCGCAGGCCTCAAGATTTTTCAGTTCCGCTAAGCTTGGCATACCGAAATCCATACCGCACCGCCCTTTCTTTTGTATCCGTGATTTACGCCGCGTGTAAAAGCGGGAGGCATGCGGCGAAAGCCGCGCGCCTTGCCGATATCGGAAATAACCGAGGCGGCCGACGATCCGTCTGCTATCGGGCATCCCGACGCTTCGGGGAATCCCCGGGCTTATTAAAGTACATCGCACCTAAGCGGATCGCGCCCGTCGGGCAGACTCTGACGCAGTCGCCGCAGCGGATGCATTCGCCGCTGTTCGGATTTACAGAGGGGTCGATATCCGATTTGCAGGCCCGCGCGCAGGCGCCGCATAGCGTGCATTTGTCCTCCTCCGATTTTATTCCGAATACGGATACCCGGTTAAAAAGCGCGTATACAGCTCCGAGCGGGCAGACGAACCTGCAAAACGGCCGGTATATAAATACGGAAAGCACAATCGCGGCAGCAAGCACAAGAAGCTTCCACGAAAAAAGCCGGCCGATGCTCTGATACAAACTCTCGTTTAGCAACACCAGCGGCACTCCCGCTTCGAGCGTCCCCGCGGGACAGATATATTTGCAGAAAGCCGGTACGGTTACACCGTCCCTTATGAAAAAATAAGCGGGCAGCAGCAGCAGAAAAACCGCGAGAACGACGTACTTGATATATTTGAGCACTCCGAAAGCGCGCTTTTTTCGAAGCTTGGGGGAAGGGATCTTGTGCAGGAGTTCCTGCAAAAAACCGAACGGGCAAGCCCAGCCGCAGATAAAGCGTCCGAAAATCGATCCCGTAAGTATCAGAAATCCTATCACATAAAAGCTGATCCCGTTACGGACGGCACCGACAGACGACTGCAGCGCACCGACCGGGCAGGAGCCGACGGCGCCGGGGCATGAATAGCAGTTAAGCCCGGGTACGCAGACAGACTTCAGCCTGCCCTTATAAATACCGCCGGCGAAAAATCCCTTTATGTTTATATTATATATCAGTGCGGTCAGCAGCTGAACCAATCTTCTAGCCAATTCCGATACACTCCAGGCATATATAGACCGCCTTGCGCATTACCGAGGACGGCTCCCCGCTTACGATTCCCGCAAACAGCATAAGCGCGCCTGCGCACATGAGAATGATTGTGAAAAATACCCTTCGTGATCGCATCATTGTTTCATAGCCTTCCGAACCGCTTCAAGGAAACGTTCATAATCCGATGCCCCGCCGAAGAATTCAACGATCGTTCCGTCGGCGTCGAGAATAAATGTTTGTGGGATATATTCGATGTCATAATCCGAAAACAGCGCGCCGTCCGGGGAATACGCGAACGGAAGCGAATATCCGTTGCCTTCCGCGAAAGCCTGCGCCGCAGCGGAGTCCTCGCCGATATCGACTATGATAAACGTCACCTCATCGCCGAGCTCGCCGTAAAGGCGGTTGATATCGGGCATCTCATATACGCAGGGGCCGCACCATGTGGCAAAAAGATTTATGAATACCGGTTTCCCGGTGTTTTCCGACAGGGTGAAGGTCCCTCCCTCAACTGTCGGCACGTAAAAGACGGGCAATGATTCTCCGATGCCGAAGCCTCTTTCAACGATCGCTGTCGGCTCCGGCCGCGCGGTACCCGCGGGCTGCTCATCTGCCGAAGGGCGCGCGCTCGGGCTGTCCTGAGCGTCTTCTTTCGCCGTTATCTCGCACGCGGCGCAAAAGAGCATTAAAACGGCAATAAAAAAGGCGAGAACACCGTATTTTCCAGGCATGTTAAACCTCCCAAGCTGTATGTGCAGGCACTATATCATCTGCCGAAAAACCTGTCAATAAATCCGTTCCCCCCCTACTACTTTACACCGGTTTTCTCATGTAGTCCTTGATAGTCCGTGCCGGCAGTATTATGATATGTAATAAACAGTAAACAGCCTGCCGGTCAGGCGCACGCGGCTATACGCCGCATGTTAGACAGAAACTAAATTTAAGGAGGTCAATATGGAGACAACAGTCGATATTAACAGGGTGCACCCGGAGCTGCGGAAAGGGCTGAGCATGATGCCCGCCGGAGTTTTCACAAAAGAAGGGCTTCCGACGATGCGAAAAGCGATGGGCCAGATGATGATACAAGCGGCGGCTCCCGATCCTTCGGTCAATGTCTATAACAAAACCGTACCCGGGCCCGAGGGATCACCGGACGTACGGATTCGCATCTACGAACCGGTCGTCAAGTCCGGGAAACGACCGGGCATACTATACATACACGGGGGCGGATATATAGTGGGAAGCCCCGAGATGACCGATTTTACCTGCATACATATGGTACAGGAGATCGGCTGCGTTGTTGTTTCCGTTGATTACAGACTCTCGCCCGAAACGACTTATCCGGGGCCGCTCGAGGACTGTTACGCCGCGCTGCGCTGGTTTGCCTCAAGCGCGGAAGAAACAGGAGTTGACGCTGACCGCATAGCTGTTGCCGGAGGCAGCGCCGGAGGCGGGCTCGCCGCCGCGCTGGCTCTTCTGGCCAGAGATCGCAAAGGCCCCGCGATCGCATTCCAGGCACCGCTTTATCCGATGCTCGACGACAGAAACATAACCCCGTCCAGCTATGAATTTACGGACAAAAGATTCTGGAACAGAACTAAGAATGAATTCGGCTGGGAAATGTACCTGGGCGAGCTGTATAAGGGCGATGTTCCCGAATATGCGGCCCCTGCCCGCGCCGCCGATCTTTCGGGTCTGCCCCCGACTTTTACTCTGGTAGGAGAGCTCGATCTTTTCCGGGATGAGACAATCGAGTATTGTTCTCGTCTTCTCAGGGCCGGTGTGCCTGTCGAGCTGCACATCTATCCCGGCTGTTATCACGGTTTTGATATGAACCTGAACAACGAAATCGGACGCCGGGCTGAAAACGAAATTATTCAGGCTCTCAAGCGCGCGCTGACGGGCTGAAGATTTTTTACCTGCGCGCGCGGGGGAAAAAAAGCAGCAGACACGTTTTATTGCGTATCTGCTGCTTGCTGTTTAACCGATCTTCCCCGGAAGAGGAATGTGATCCAGCGAAATCAGAGGTATTCCCTTATACTCTTCTCTTCTTGTGCCCTCGGTAAGCACGCAGGCTATGACGGAGATTTCGATGTCTATTTCCTTTGCCATTTCCAATACGGCGTCAATCGTGCCGCCGGTAGAGACTACGTCGTCTATAAAACACAGCTTTTTTCCCCGGAATCGGCCGTATTTTTCTTTTCCTATCCAGAGCTCCTGGCGCTCCTGCGTAGTTATTGACTGAACCGAGATGTGCCTGGGTTCACTCATAAAGCCCTTATAGCTCTTGCGAAGCTCCAGGTAATATTTGTACGGATCCGCGATTGCCTGCGTAAGCCCCGACGATTTGGTCTGCACCGTTATAAACGAACTGAAATCGCGGCCCGCCAGTTTTTCGGACAGAGATCGGGCAGCCACCCTGTTCCACTCGGCTTCGCCCGTCATATCAAACGAGTATATGAAAAACCCGCCGCCTATGTCCGTGAGCGGCAAACCGATTTCATACCCGGGTCCGAGCCGCACCGTCCACTGCTCGGGCCATTTATTATTACTCACGTCAGCCTCCTAAACAAGACCTACATAAGCCCCGAGATACCTCACCAATACGCCGACGACCATGCCGAGGAAGGGGTTTTTGGACCAGGCCGTAACGCCCAGAGCAATATAGCCGCTGACCGAATTTTCGGACTGCGTCACCGCGGAGAGATTCGGCACAAATGTAAGCGCGATTCCAATGACCAGAAGGAATCCCGAAATGCTTTGCGCAGGAAGGTATTTTCCGAGCTTACCGATAAGTCCGACGAGCAGGAGAATACCGGTTATAAACATAAAGACAATGCCGCAGGCAACCGGCCAGGGGGCGCCGGCGGTACCGGAAATGATCGCCTCGATGGGAGGGCCTCCGAACACGGCGCTCGGGAAGTCCGCCAGTGAATTTATTATCGACAGATGATCGACGTTCTGGGTTGTATTCGCGATGCTCGCCGTTATATTTCCGAAAGAAATATTAGCGCCTATGTTGAGCATTACAAGACTGAGCGCGCCGAATATGACGGTAAGATTAAAGGCGGGTTTGATAAACTTGAAATCGCTCCAGTATTCCTTTTTCCAAAACCGCCATTCGCTGCTCATCTTATACTGCTCCCGCCCTTCCTCCATCACCTCGGAGAGGTTAACGCGGCGCTTCTGGATAAACAGATAGTCTGCCGTAGACAGAACGACCGAGATGAAAATAGTCCATACGACCTTATTGGCGCTGTTTTGAAAAATCGCATAAGCCGCAATAGCCGTTATAACGGATATAAGAGTCGTGCGCTTCTCCTGGCCGTACATGTCCCAGGAAACTCCCGCGAGAATCAGGCCTACGCCGCTCATCATACCGGATACGATAGCCGGACCGGCAAAATCCGCGATTTTCGAAACCCCGCCGAAAGCGGCGAGTATTATCATAATAACGGCGGCAAGGAGGATGGAGCTGACATTGTTTCTGAGGTTTTTCTTAATGCTCGCGACCGTTATGGTTTCGGCCTGGGACGAGATCGGCGTTACCGAGCCGGTAAAAAGATTTCCGAATGCCCCGATTAGATACGCAAACCCCGCGGGTTTGAGCGCGAATCCCCGGGCTTCGGCATAAAGAAGCTGCGGAATACCGTTGATGATTACGGCGATTACGGCCAGAATAAACGGACCGAGTGAACTTAGAAATTCCACGTTATAACACCCTTCTTTATTAAAATATCTTTATTAAAAATATATAAGAGACCGTGATAATCCCCGCTGCGTCGGCTTTTCGTACTTCGTCTTAAGATTATTTCGGCATATAAAGCAGGGATTCTTCGAAGATAACAGTCTGTCGCAGCGCCGACCGATACGAAATTATCAGCACAGACGGTATATACATGTAAAAATACCGTCTGTGCCGGCAATCGTGTTATTCGGCCGTGAGCGCGTTTTAGCTTGGTTTTACAGTATTACTCCGATACCGGAGCGCCCTTTTTGCCGATGCTCAGGAGCAGGTTTATAACAATACCGAATATCGCCGCGCCCGCGATGCAGGGAACGTTGATACCGAAGAAAGGTATACTTCCGCCGAAGGCATACTGACCGCCGACGCCGATGACTATTATGGTAGCTATGACGGCGATGTTCTTTGCGCTGAACATGTCCACCTTCTTGTCTATCATTATCGCGATTCCCTGAGCGGCAATAGCTCCGAACAGGTACATCTCAAGGCCGCCGATAACCGCTGTCGGGATGCCGTATATAACCTGAATGAGAGGAGTGAAGCATGAGACAAGCATGGCGATGATTGCGGCGGCTATCATAACCGGTATCGAAAATACCTTGGTTATAGCCATTGTACTGATGTTTTCCCCGTAGTTGGTGCCGGCCGGTCCTCCGATAACGCCCGTTATCATATCGCACAGGCCGTCGCCGATAAGGTTGCGGTGAAGCAGATTTGCAAGGCCGAAATCGCCTCTGCCCTTTTTCTCGGAAAGATCGTTGACATATACGTCAAGCTGATATATATGCGCGGTGGATTCCGGAATGGTCGCGATGGCAATAGGCATTATAGCGGCAACAGCGACCCAGGAGACTTTGGGCATAGAAAACGCAGGCAAAGCGAATATGCTGCCCTCGCCGAGCTTCCAGGCCGAGGCGGCGAGCGCTTCGGGCGGAAGAGCGCGGAAAAGATTGTAGTCGGCGCCCCCGACCCAATATATGACAGCGGCTGCGAGGCAGCCTACGGCAGCGCCCAGAAGAAGCGGCAGCTGACCGAGGAAGCCCTTGAGATACTTGGAGAAGAAGATTGTCGACAGGAGAGTCACAAGCGAAACGACCCAGACCCAGCCCGAACCCAGCGCGTAATTCGCCGGAGCCGTGAAAACCGGCGCCGCGTCTGACAGCGCGTTTCCTGCAAGCGTCAGACCGATGACCATTGCTATTGAGCCCGTGATCGTTGCGGGCAGGATCTTCTCGATCACGTTTCGGCCCGCGAACTTAACAATGACGCCCGCCGCAATGGAAACAAGACCCGAAGCGATGATGCCGAACTGGGCGATCTTAATGGCTTCGACCGGAAGAATGCCGTTTATCTTTGCGTAGCCCTGAGCCGCTACAAGTCCCGCGATCGCGGACAGATACGAGAAACTTGAGCCGTAATACATGGGTATCTTTTTGCCCGTTATGAATACGAAGCAGATGGTTGCCAGACCGCTGGCGAAGATTGTTGTTGACACCTGAAAGCCGGTGATCAGCGCTACCGTTATGGTAGCGGGGAACATTACGATGACCTGCTGGATCGCATAGAGCAGCAGCTTCCAGAAAGTCGGTCGTTCATCCGGCAGGTATCCCAGGACAGCCTCATTTTGCTTTCTCATTTTTTCTCCTTCATTCCACATATATTATTTTTCATGAATGGACACATTTGTTTCCCCGTCTTGCTCCGATAAATGAACCACTATCACTTCATTCATGGAGGAGGGGATGTTTTTCCCGACATATGTCGCTTTTATCGGCAGCTCGGTATGCCCCCTGTCAACAAGCACCGCCAGCTGTATCCTCGCGGGACGGCCGAGTTTCATGACAGCGTCCAAAGCCGCTCGGGCGGTCCTGCCGGTGAAAATTACATCATCAACAAGGACCACTGTTTTACCGACGACGGAAAACGGCACATTTGACCCGCTCACGACCGAATCTTCCGCAATCGTCGTAAGGTCATCCCGGTAGAGCGTGATATCCAGCTCGCCGACTTCGATGTCCGCGCCCGCGATAGTTTTGATGTTATCGGCTATCCTGCGAGCCAGAGGAACTCCTCGTGTTTTTATCCCGATAAGACACAAGCCGTCAGCGCCGTGGTTCTTTTCGATTATCTGATGAGATATCCGTATAAGCGCTCTTTCAATGTCGTCCCCGCTCATAACCCGGACTTTAAATTTCATGTCCGTGTACCCCTCTTACAGTTGTTTGCGCGCACAAAAAAACCTTGTCCGGATCGGCGGACAAGGTTAAAAAGCTACTGCGTTATACAGCATTGAATTAACAAACCTTGCCGGCATCTCTGTACCGTATTTAAAGATTCTGTTTATTATAATAACTCAAAAAATCGTAAAAGCAAGAATTATTTCGACAAAATCGAATTAAATTATTTCACACGGCACGCCGGGCGGCCGATGCCCGCTCGAACAGCAAACGCGTCTTGTCGGGTTGAGCTTAAGTTAAGTCCGTTATCAAACGCGCTGCGAGCCGGGCAAGCTTAAAAAGCTCGTCACAATCGGTATACTCGGCGGTTGAATGCACATTGTTCATGGCGCTCGCCGGAACTATGCCGCATATACCCCGCTCGGCCAATACGTTATTATCGCTTCCTCCGAAAGTTGAAACAAGCTCAAAAGGAAGTTCAAGCGCCCGGCACGCGCTTTCAAAGCGTCTGACAACCGGGTGGTCGACCGGCGTCGAGTACGCGGTGCAGCATATGCTCAGCCTGAACTCGACCGCGGCACCCGCCTGTGCGGCAAAAAGCTCAAACCGTTCTCTGACCGTCTGCGCAAGAGCCATAGCTCCCGAATGCGTAAAACCGCGGATCTCTCCTCTTATCACGCATTTGTCGGGCACGATATTCGTGGCGGTCCCGCCTTCAATACGGCCGATATTCAGTGTCGTTTCACCGTCATTCTGTCCCATTTTCAGGCTGTCTATCGCCTTAGCGGCGGCGGCTATCGCGTGGATGCCCTCCCCGGGAGCAAAACCCGCGTGGGAGGCTTTCCCATAAACCGCGATTTCAAAAGCCAGAATGCTCGGTGCCTTATACGCTGCCGTACCCACCTGCCCGGCCAGATCAAGGACATACGCCTCCTTCGAGCGTACATTCGAATAGTCGAAAACAGCGGCGCCCTTTCCGTAGGCTTCCTCGGCAACCGTAAACAGCACTTCAACCGGTCGATGCGGGATACTGTTTTCGATGACAGCGGTCAGCGCTTCAAGGATAGCGGCTATGCCGGCGAAGTCGTCCGCCCCCAGCACGGCGGGACTCCCGCTTCTTATGATTCCGTTTTCCTCAATGACCGCCAGCTTTCCCGATGAAGGTTCAACGGTGTCCATATGAGCGCAGAGCAATATCGGTTCAGCCGGGGCATTGCCGTCAAGAAAGCCGTATATATTCCCGCAGCTGCCGTCAACGAGAGAGGCTGCTCCGTCTTCGCGGAAAGACAGGCCCAGACGGGAGAGGCGTTCTTTTATATAATCACCCATCCTCCTTTCTCCGAAGGACGGGCTGTCTATGGATACCATCCGCATAAAGTCATTTATAAGCCGCGTTTTATTAATCATCAATATCCCCTTCTGCGCTCGTTCGTATGTATGTCAGACCGGCCGCTCCGCTGTGTAACTATTCCCCTGTATGCTCTCCTTTTTCGATCAGCTTACGGTAATTATCGATAAGCTCTATAAATTTTCCGGCTTCTCCCCCGGTATCCGGGTGATACTTCTTCGCAAGACTCCGAAACTGCTTTTTCACCTGCTCCGCATCGGCATCGGCGGGAAGATCCATACGGCGAAGCAGGGCCGGGTCAAAGGCCTGCCGGTTCAGCAGACCGTTTTCCCGGTAATATTCAAAATACACCGCGCAGAAAAAGAGGCTTACCGCCTGTCTGAACTCTTCTCTGTCCATACATAACAGGCGTTCGAGCGTATATCCGGGGCCTTTTTCGCTGCCGGTTCCGAAAAAACCGTTCCACACGATATATGCTCCTTTCGGCGCTTCTTCGCTGCCGAATCGGATGCGGAGCTCCGACTTTTTCAAATCGCGTATTTTACGTTTCATATCGTTCAAGCGGGAATCCACAGTACGTTCCCCCTCCGCAGGCCCGGGGCCGCTTTTTCATAATATTCTATCACAAAGCCGATATTTATCAACGCTTACGGCCGCGCGGGGGACGCAAAATGCGATGCGTACGGATAAACGCGATTGCGGGAGGGCTTGTCTGCGGGCACACTGTTCGCCCCTCGACAAAAAGAACATGAGGATATGTCCATCCCGACGTATATGCCGCGGGATGGACATATTGACAGCGACGTATTATTGCGTTGCGTTAACCTGCACGCTGAAGTCAGTCGTCTTTGTATTTGACCCTTCGGTATAGCTCACGGTAACCGTTATCGTGCCCTCGGTATCGAGTACACTGCCTTCGGCGGGAGCAGTCGTGTATCCGGTTACGACCGAAGCAGATAAGTCGCTGTAGGACGCAGTTATTTCCAGGCCGTTCAGGTCAAGTGCTTGTCCTGCTTCATAAACGGTTTTGTTCGGTCCGCCCGTAACCGCTATTGATTCAAGGACGGGTTCCGCTTCAAATTCGGCGGTGATCAGGACATCCTCTTCAGGCATGGTGAATGTTGTTCCCGATATCCCGATATCGTTGTATTTAAGCGTACCGGCCTTAAGGCGCATGCCCGCGTCGGGTGTTACGGTTAAAGTGATAAGCGTGCCGGGCCGTGCCGAGGAAGGGTCGGCTGTGATCGTTCCGCCGTTTAGGGTGCCTATCGTCACCGTATAAGCCGGCAGCGATACATTGTATATGAGTTTACATACCTCGGCGCGCGTAACCGCTTTTTGCGGCTGAAAATATTCTTCATCATACAATCCCTCAAATACCCCGGCGTTTATGCATGAGGATATCCCGTCGCGTGCCCATTCGGAGATTAGCGCATAATCCGAATACTGTTTATATGCCTCCGGGTCGGCAGCGCCGAGGAGAAGAGTCCGCATTATTATGACTGCGAGCTGCTCGCGAGTGATAATCGATTCCGGCGAAAACATCGTGTCGCTTATACCCCTGAGTACCCCAAGGCTGTTCATCACGATGACGGCATTGTCATAATATTTCTTTAAACCGGTAATATCCTTAAAGCGGTGATTTATATCTTTTATATTGCGGTATCGACACCATATAACGGCTAATTGCGCGCGCGAAAGGCTCGCCTCGGGCATGAAAGCGTTTGTTCCCGTCCCCTTTACGATACCTTTCGCCTCGCAGTAATCAATGGCCGCTCTGTAAATGTGGGTTTCGGGTACATCGCCGAACACCGCATCCGCCGCAGTCGTGACCGATAAAGTCAGCACGATTGCCAGTACAGCGGCAAATAACTTCTTTATTTTCATCTTTATTCCTTTCTTCGCTTAAAAAACGTTTGTTAACGGCCCGCTCCATATATGACAAGCGCTGCCGATTATCGAATCCTTTGTATTTTTCGCAATAATCCGCTTCTTTGCCATGTAAATAAGTGTAGCTGCACTAAATAACACATATTTATCCAAATTTTTCAAGCCGGTCGGCAATAGGAAGGGCCGCCACCCAATAATATTGAGGCGGCGGCCGTTTGGCTGAGGCTATATTTCGATAACGGGGCTATATGGCGGTGCCGCCCGCGATACGGGCGGAGAGAAAAAAATCATACCCTTTTATTCTTTTTAAGCCACTCAAAAGTATCGGACAGAGTCTTTCGTATATCGGTCGTTTTGTAGCCCAGCTCAGCGGTTGCTTTTGCATGCGAGAAATTGGCGTTGGAGCCTAAAGTATACAGCGAATAGGGCGTGAAAAGCGGCGGCTGCCTGCGAAGTTTATAGTACATCTCGGCCAGCGGCGCGGTCAGCTTGGCAAACCATAGCGGAAGATACGTTTTTATCGCCCTCAGGCCCGTTATCTCATGAAGAAGGTTAAGAAGTTCTCTTACCGTGAGATACCTGTTTGATAATATATAGCACTCACCTGCACGGCCTTTTTCGCAGCAGGAGATAATACCCTGCGCGACGTCTCTGACATCGACGAAATCATATCCGCCGTTGACCGCCGCGGTAAGTCTTTTGCGGCAGAAGTCGGTTACGAGCGTGGTAAGATGGCCCCGTCCGCTGTCATAGGGGCCGGAAATTCCCGACGGATGAACAACGCTTGCGTTAAGTCCTCTTTTAACGGCATCCAGCACATAGGCGGTAGCCTCTGTTTTCGTCTTCGCGTACTGTCCCATAACCGAACCCGGATCAAATTCAGTCACTTCCGTTATGCACTCGCCGTCCGGCTTTTCGGGTATAGCGTGTACGGAGCTGACATAGACCAATCTGGATACGTTATTTTCCAGACACATATCCACGATGTTTTTCGTGCCCGTCACGTTTACGTCATATACGTTCTTATTATATCCGGTGGCTATTGACACAACTCCCGCGCAGTGAATAACCACCAGTTCGTCACCCCCGGGATTACCGAAAAAATCATTCAGACCGGCTTTGTCGCAGACATCGCCGCGAAAAATCTCCATTTCGGCGTCCGGCAAACACTTTTCCTCCGGCAGCACGAGCGCGCGTATCCGTTCTCCCCGCTCACAGAGAGTGCGGACAACGGTACTTCCCAGATGACCGGCCGCCCCGGTGACTAAATACAGCTTTCCCATTGTTCCTCCCTTCATATCGTCATACGCTCAAAGCAGCGCCCTGAGCAGCAGTCTAAAACCTTTCGGAGCACCGGAGGCATCCCCCGGCGTCTCATATTCTTTCCTTTTATAAGCCGAATATATCACACCCCGCGGCTTAATTCATTGCTTATGTATGAACACTTTCGCCCGCTCCGCGACGCTCGGAAAAGACCCGTCGGGGAACCTGTCGAACCGGCCGATATTATCGCATAAACTTCTTGTTGACTCCATAATAGAAAAGTTGTATACCAATCGTGACAATGACGAACACGTCATATTTTAAACATGAAAGCGGTGTTATTTTAATGGAAGAACGGTCTGATGACGTCCCGCTCCAGCCTCCTGCCCCGACGACAATCGGCATCTCCTATAACTTAAAAAAAGGAGTATCTTCGGATATTCCGGACATTGAAGCAGAATACGACAATATCGATACCGTGTATGCCATACGGGACGCTTTGGAAGCCGTCGGATTTAAAACACTTCTTCTGGAAGCCGACGAAACGCTGCCGGAAAAGCTGAAAAACTCGCGGGTGGACATGGTATTCAATATCGCGGAAGGCTCTTACGGCCGCGGAAGAGAGGCTCAGGTGCCCGCCCTGCTGAATTTTTTCGGAATACCGTTCACGGGCTCGGACGAGACAACGCTGTGCCTTGCTTTGGATAAGGCTCTGACAAAGCGGCTGCTTGCCGCATACCGCGTAAGAACTCCGAAATACAGAGTGCTCGACGGGCACTCGGCCGCCGGTGCGGACGGTTTGCGTTTTCCCGTTATCATAAAGCCGAACACCGAGGGCTCCAGCAAGGGAATCTCGGATATCAGCATCGCCGAGGACAAAAAACAGTTCAAGGCGCTTGTGTCAAGAACCGCCGAGCTGTATCGGGGAACCGTCCTTGCCGAAGAGTACATAGGCGGCAGAGAATTCACCGTCGGTTTGCTCGGCAACGGGTTTGATGTCCGCGTTTTCGCGCCGATGGAAATTATATTCAAGCGCGATACGCAAAAAAATTACCGCGTTTACGATTACGGCGTTAAGCAGGATTACAAAAACTATATCGACTACCGCTGCCCGGCCGAGCTTACCCAAGCTGCCGAGCGCGAGATGAAACAGACCGCGCTTCGCATTTTTAACGCGCTCGGCTGTCGTGACTGCGCCCGCGTTGATTTCAGAATGGCCGACGACGGCCTTATTTACTTCATCGAAATAAATCCGCTTCCGGGGCTTGCTCCGGGCTACAGTGATTACCCGATGCTAGCGGAGTTTTCCGGAATATCATACGGAGAACTCATTGTCGGCATCCTCCGCGCCGCGGCGATACGCTGCGGCCTCGCCTTAAGGCCGGAGGCGGAAGCTTGATAAACGGCTCTGATTACACCGCCCGATACCCTAACTGGAATGATTGGAAATGGCAGCTGGCAAACCGCATTACCTCCGTTGATAAGCTTTCAAAGCTGCTGCGCCTTTCCGAACCGGAAAAGGCGGATATACACAAATGCCTTGAACATTTCAGGATGGCGATTACCCCTTACTACGCATCGCTTATTCGTCCCGGAGATCCCGAAGATCCCGTGAGGATGCAATGCGTGCCTTCCATTGAGGAGACCTTTTCCTGTACCGACGACATGACGGATCCGCTCTGCGAGGAGCGCGACAGCCCCGTCGCGCATATCGTGCACCGCTACCCGGATCGTGTGCTGTTTCTGGTTACGTTAAAGTGCTCGACATACTGCCGTCATTGCACGCGGCGGCGCGTTGTCGGGGAGGAGGATAGGGTAATATCCGAAAAGGAGCTTCGCTCCGCTCTCGGATACATCCGCGGCCACACGCAGATCCGTGACGTGCTCATATCCGGCGGCGATCCTCTGGTCATGGGCACGGAAAGACTCGAGAAGATCATTTCCGCTCTGCGCATGATACCGCATGTCGACATCATACGCATCGGAACCCGGGTTCCCGTTGTTTTGCCCATGCGCATAACGGACGAGCTGTTGGAAATGCTTAAAAAGTACCAGCCGATCTGGATAAACACACACTTCAATCACCCCCGCGAAATCACACCGGACTCAGAGCGCGCGTGCGCCGCCATTGTAAACGCGGGCATACCGCTGGGAAATCAAAGCGTCCTGCTCAAGGGCGTAAACGACAGCTTATCAACCATGCGGGAGCTTCTTTTAAAACTGGTTCATATGAGAGTGCGGCCTTATTATCTTTATCAGTGTGACCTGAGCCGCGGCATATCGCATTTTCGCACCGCCGTTGATAAGGGCATCGAAATTATGCACGGTCTGACGGGAAACATCTCCGGATACGCGGTACCGAAATTCGTTATAGACGCGCCGGGAGGCGGCGGCAAAATACCCGTCGGATATAACTACATAATATCCAAAGACGACCGGGAGGTCGTAATGGAGAATTTCAGGGGAGACATCTTCAGATACCCTCAGCCGCCCGCGGGATAACGGTATACCGCATCGATTGAGAACACACGCACTTTAAACCGAGCGCGCCCGCCGGGATTGTGCCGGCGGGCGCGCTCGGTTTATTTTCCGTTATCAAAATCAGAAATTTGCTTAATGCTCTTTCGGACTTTCGGGCGAATCGGATATCCCTCGGCAGCCCGACCGAGAGCTATTACCAATCGAATCCGGTCGGACGTACCCAGCAGCTTTTTCAGCTTCTTCTCGTCGAACCAGCCCAAAATGCAGGTGTTAAGACCCCTGTCGGCCGCGCACAAAACAAGGTGAGCCGCCGCGATGCCGATATCGATGCTCCTGTAATCCTGCCCCTTAATCAGTCCCCCCAGCGCCGCGGCCGCGCTGTAGCTGTCTTCCCGGATAACAAAAAAACACGGAACATTTTTCGCGAACGGATTCATTCCCATGGAATTGACGCATTCCGACACAGCCGCCGCTTTTTCGCCTGTACATACGCTTATGTGATACGGCTGGGCATTACAGGCACTCGGCGACAACCTGAACGCTTCAAGGCAGGCGAGAATGTCTTCGTTTTCCACTTTCTCCGCGCTGAATTTGCGGCAGCTCTGCCGCACTTCGATAAGTTTGCTGAACTCCAAGTTGTTTCCTCCCCCGCGATTATTCGAGTTATCAGAAATTAATATATACTTTCTATAATAACCTTTGCAATACTTTCAGAGCCCGAAACGCCGACCCGCGGCACAGTCCCGGCACCCCGCGGTGCGCTGCGCAGGCGACCGGCCGCCGGGCTTAAAAAACAGCTTAAAAAATAGGGCAAAAAACTGTTGCAATCCGAGCGTCTATGTGCTATTATACCCTTTGCCGCATTACGGCATATGTGATATTCGGGCAGAAAGAGGTGAAACGCATGAAGGAAGGTATCCATCCCAACTATAACAAGACCACCATAAGGTGCGCCTGCGGAGAGGTTATTGAGACCGGCTCCACCAAAAAGGATATCAAGGTCGAGATCTGCTCAAAGTGTCACCCGTTTTTCACCGGCAAGCAGAAGCTGGTAGACACCAGCGGCCGCGTAGATAAGTTCAACAGGAAGTTCGGTCTTTCCGGCAAATGATATCCGAATAAGCGGCCCCCGCGCCTTGATGCGCGGGGGTTTTGTGCTTTTATCACATATTTATCGGGATAACGGTAAAGTTTTATTCGGGCCGCGGGCAAATAAGCACCGGCGCATTAGACAGCGCCGCCGGCTTATGATATGATGGCCGCAATAACAGATAATAAATTATTGTTTTGCAGGCGTCGAAGCGGTATACCGAAGGCTTGAATAAAAAGTTCCGGAGATATAAAATATACCGGAAAGCAAGCATCACAGGGTTGTGAGTGACGGGAGGGTATTATGGCGTTTATAAAATCCGATGTTGAATTAAAGAGCAGCGTTTTTCAAATGATAGGCAAGCAATGGCTTCTGATTTCGGCGGGAACCGAAAAAAGCTTCAACTCCATGACGGCGAGCTGGGGCGCATTCGGTGTGCTGTGGAACAAATACACCGCTACTGTCTACGTTCGGCCGGAGCGTTACACCTATGGGTTCCTTGAAACAAACGACCGGTTTTCACTGTGTCTTTTCGGCGAGAAGCACCGCGAGGCACTTGTTGTGATGGGAACAAAAAGCGGAAGAGATATGGATAAGCCGGCCGCGTGCGGGCTTAGTCCCGTTTTTATAGACGGGGTGCCCGCCTATGCCGAAGCCGAAACCGTTTTTATTTGCAAAAAGATATACTCCGATAATCTTCGCGCCGAAAATATGGGCGAAGACGGGCTTTCCGTATACGCCGCAGGCAGCGGCATACACAAAATGTACATCGGGGAAATACTCGGGCTTTATCGCAATGACGCACGGCAGTGATCATCCTGCGGGAGGAAGAGCAATAGAGAATACAACCGAAAAAAAAGAGCGGGCGGTACTTGTCGGTCTCTCCGCCGCCTCAATGGAGCCGGAGGAGCGTTCTACGGAAACGACGCTGGCGGAACTGGAAGCCCTGCTGGAAACAGCCGGCGGCACGGCCGAGGCTACGGTTCTGCAAAACCGGGAGTCGCCCGAGCCCGGCACCTTTATCGGTGTCGGCAAGGTCCGGGAAATAAAAGAACTGATTAAAGCGCAGGGGCTTGACCTTGTGGTTTTCGACAACGAACTGTCTCCCTCTCAGATGCGCGCGCTTACCGAAGAACTCGACGTGCGGGTGCTGGACCGCAGCGGCCTGATCCTTGACATTTTCGCGGGCAGGGCTCGCTCGCGTGAAGGGCAGCTGCAGGTCGAGCTTGCGCAGTATAAATATCTTCTTCCGCGCCTGACCGGAATGTGGAGACATCTTGTTCGCCAGACTGCCTCGGGCGGAACAAGCCCCATCGGCACCCGCGGACCCGGAGAGACACAGCTTGAGTCCGACCGCCGTCACATACGACGGAAGATATCGGGGCTTGAGCAGGAGCTTGAGGAAGTTCGCAGGGTTCGGGGAACGCAGCGGCGCCTGCGCGAGAAAAACAGCATACCCGTCATTGCGCTTGTCGGCTATACAAACGCGGGTAAGTCCACGCTTTTAAACGCGATGACGGGCGAGAGCATACACACGGGCGACCGGCTTTTCGACACGCTCGACACCACTACCCGGCGATACTCGCCGGACGGAGTCACGGAAACTCTGGTATCGGATACGGTAGGCTTTATACGAAAGCTGCCGCATCAGCTGGTGGAGGCCTTTAAGGCTACGCTGGAAGAACTGGCCGAAGCCGATCTCCTGCTTCATGTGATAGACGTATCCAATCCGGACTGGCGCGAACAGGCGCGTATAACGCAGGATCTGATAACTCAGCTGGACGCTGCCTCAACGCCGCGGATAGATGTTTATAATAAATGCGACATCGCAGCCGAACGTCCTCAGGAGAGCGAGGACTCCGTATGCATATCCGCGGCGACCGGCGAGGGCCTTTCAAGACTCGGCGAGCTTATATACAAAGCGCTGGCGAGCGGCTCAAAGCGGTTAAAGCTTCTTTTACCTTACGCTTCGGCGAAGCTGCTTGAACCGCTGCACCGTGACTGCCGCGTAATCAGCCTTGAATACAAGGACGAAGGTATCGAAATAGACGCGCTTTGTCCCGCGTCCGTCTACAGAACGATCAAGGAGTATGTGATTTGAGCGTACTGGTACCGCTGGGAGAAGGAATCTCGGAGTTTATCGAAAAACGCTCCCGCTTCATAGGCTGCGTTCGGCCTGTCTTTACAGCCGAAGACGCGCTGGCCATGGTGCAGGAGATTAAAAAGCGAAACGCCGACGCCACTCACAATGTGTATGCTTATAAGATCCGGCAATCCGGCCTTATGCGGCATTCCGACGACGGCGAACCGCAGGGCACCGCCGGTATGCCCGTGCTTGATGTTTTCAGAAAAATGAACGTAGGCGACTTCTGCTGCGTGGTCACCCGTTATTTCGGCGGTGTTCTTCTTGGTTCCGGCGGGCTTGTACGCGCCTATTCGCAAACCGCCAAACTCGCATTGGACGCTGCCGGAATAGGCGAACGTATAGCCGTAGCCCGATACGGCATACCCTGCTCATACTCACTGTGCGACCGGATAAGATACGCTCTGGAAAGCATTACCGCCATAGATTCCGCGCAGTACGGCGAGAATGTGACTTTTGAGGTGCTGGTGCCGGAGGAGCGGGAAGCCGAACTTGTCCGCACCGTTTCGGAGATAAGCTCCGGCACCGTCCCGGCTGTCAGACTCGGCCTGAGTTATAAAACGGTTCCTTGTTTACACACGCCTGTGGAGATTGGAAGAGATTTCTGACAACGCTTTCGCGGCTTCCATGGAGCAGTTTCCGGAACGCGCGAGATCCCCCAGAGAAAGCATCCCGACAAGCTTGCCGTTTTCAGTGACGGGCAGACGCCGAACCTGCTCCGCGGTCATCTTTCTGGCTGCTTCGCGAATATCGTCAGACGCGGAGACCGTGACCACGATGCGGCTCATTATTTCCTTGAGCGGGGTTTCCGCAGGGTCATTTTCCGCGGCGACGCAGCGAACGACTATGTCCCTGTCCGTGACCATGCCGCGAAGCTTGCCGTCTTCGGACACGACGGGCAAAACCCCTATGTTATGGCGAGCCAGGAGCCTGGCGGCCTTATCCGCGCTATCCGTCGGCAGGACAGTGACCGCGCCCGTATGCATGATTTCCGATACCAACATATAAGTTTACCTCCTGTTTTATTTGGATGTATCTATTCTCGCCGCCCTTCGCGCGGTTTATTCGGAGGCCCCGGAATGGAACGGGAAAAATATATGCTTGAAGCCCTCTGCCTCGCCCGGGAGGCGGCCCGGGACGGCGAGGTCCCGGTCGGCTGCGTCATAGTAAAAGACGGCCTGATAATCGGACGAGGGTACAACCGAAGAGAACGCGAGCGCAGTGCGCTCGCGCACGCGGAGATTCTGGCAATAGAACAGGCCTGTAAAACGCTCGGCTCATGGCGCTTGAACGGCTGTTCCTTATATGTCTCGCTGGAGCCCTGTCCCATGTGCGCGGGCGCAATCATGAACGCACGGCTGGATGAGGTGATATTTGCGGCGCGGGATCCGTCAATGGGAGCTCTGGGCGGCGTTATCGATCTTTATTACGAAAACTTCGGATATTTTCCGAGGGTGTACGGCGGGATTATGGAAAAAGAGTCTTCCGCCCTTCTTTCCGGATTTTTTTCTTCCCTGCGCAAACCGCCGACCGGCGAAGTATAAGCCTCGGGGACCGAAACAGCTTTCTAAACCGCTTTATTTTGCTTTTTTTACCGAATGATGTTATTATGTCTGCTCAATCATCCAGTAACATACGGGAGGTGCGGCATATGAACGGAGCCTTTTTCGCCCTGATATCGAGAATGAGGAATATCCGCCGCTGGGGGCTCATGCGCAATACCTACGAGGAAAACGTGCAGGAACACTCGCATATGACCGCGGTTCTCGCCCATGCGCTTGCCGTTATACGGCGCGATGTATTCGGCGGCGAATCAGACCCGGATCGCTGCGCGGCGGCAGCGCTTTTCCATGACGCTTCGGAGATATTGACCGGTGACCTGCCGACCCCCGTTAAATATGCCAACCGCGACATCAAAGTATCTTACAAAGAGGTTGAACGCCTCGCCGTCGAAAAGCTTACGGCTATGCTGCCGGAAAAACTGCGCGGCGAATATGAAAATCTCATCCTGTGCGAAGACCCGGGCGTGCTTGAAATCATAAAAGCGGCGGACAAGCTTTCGGCCTATATAAAATGCGTCGAAGAGCTCAGGGCGGGAAACCACGAGTTTGAAAGCGCCTCCGGGCAGATACGGACTACTCTGGACAATTACGCAATGCCCGAGGTTCAATACTTTATGGAGCGTTTTATGCCGGCCTTCGGCATGACCCTCGACGAGCTGACTATGAAAGAGGAATAATAATGAGAGCGATCGTAACTGTTATCGGAAAAGACCGGGTAGGCATCATAGCGGACGTTTGCGGGCTGCTCGCGAAAAACGGCGTGAATGTGCTTGATATAAGCCAGACAGTCATGAGGGAATATTTTACGATGATTATGCTTGTCGATATCTCCGGCTGCCTGCTAGACTTTTCCGCCCTTTCCGACCTGCTGCGTTCCGGCGGCGAAGCAGCGGAGCTTTCCGTACGCATACAAAGGGAAGACATATTTGAAGCGATGCACCGCATTTAACGGCATTACCGGAGGACGCTTAAGTGATAAACAGAAATGAGATACTTCAAACCATAGACATGATAGACCAGCAGCATTTGGACATCCGCACGGTTACCATGGGAATAAGCCTGCTCGACTGCGCCGACGAGGACATCGGGCGCTGCTGTGTCAAAATTTACGATAAAATTTCTAAAAAAGCGGAAAAGCTCGTTTCTGTCTGCAGTGAAATAGAGCATGAATTCGGTATACCCATTGTCAACAAGCGCGTTTCGGTAACGCCTGCAGCGCTTGTCGCGGCCGCCTGCCGCGCCTCATCCTTTGTATCACTGGCTGAAGCTATGGATAAAGCCTCGGGTACCGTAGGCGTAAATTTCATCGGCGGCTTTTCGGCGCTGGTTCACAAAGGATTCACGGATGCCGACAGAAAGCTCATAGCCTCCATACCCGAAGCTCTCGCCCTCACCTCCAGGGTGTGCTCGAGCGTAAACGTGGCTACAACGCGAGCGGGAATTAATATGGACGCCGTACGTCTGATGGGTGAAACCGTCGTCTCGGCCGCGAAGGCCACAGCCTCAAGCGGCGGTATGGCCTGCGCCAAGCTGGTTACTTTCGCCAACGCCGTTGAAGACAACCCTTTCATGGCAGGCGCATTTCACGGCACGGGCGAACCCGAGTGCGTCATCAATGTAGGCGTATCCGGCCCCGGAGTTGTGCACCACGCGCTGCTCGCCTGCAAGGGCGAGCCCTTTGACGTAGTAGCCGAAACAATTAAAAAAACCGCCTTCCGCGTCACCAGAATGGGACAGCTGGTTGCCCGCGAGGCATCCCGGCGCCTCGGAGTGCCGTTCGGTGTTGTGGACCTTTCCCTGGCGCCCACGCCCGACATCGGCGACAGCGTAGCCGACATCCTTGAGGAGATGGGTCTGGAATCGGTCGGGGGGCACGGCACCACTGCCGCGCTCGCGCTTCTCAACGATGCGGTAAAAAAGGGCGGAGTGATGGCTTCGGGGCATGTCGGCGGTCTTTCGGGCGCGTTCATACCGGTCAGCGAGGATGCGGGGATGATAAGGGCTGCGAGGTCCGGCGCGCTGTGTATTGACAAGCTCGAAGCCATGACCTGCGTATGCTCCGTCGGCCTGGATATGATAGCCGTCCCGGGCGACACGCCGGCCTCAACTATTGCGGCGATAATCGCCGACGAGGCCGCAATCGGCGTTATTAACTCGAAAACCACTGCCGTGCGCATTATCCCGGCTCCCGGTATGGATGTCGGAGAGACTGTCAATTTCGGCGGGCTTCTGGGTTCGGCTCCCGTTATGCCCGTGCATAAGCTGTCCGCGGACGCCTTTGTAGCCCGCGGGGGCAGGATACCGGCTCCTCTGGGCAGTCTTCGCAACTGATATGGCAAACGGGCTGCTGGTAATAACCGGGCCTACGGCAGTCGGAAAAACGCGCATGGGCGTTTTACTTGCCGAGCGCTTCGGCGGCGAAATAATCTCCGCGGACTCCATGCAGATTTATAAGGGAATGAGCATCGGCACGGCCGCACCGACCGAGGAAGAAATGCGCGGCGTTGCGCATCACCTTATAGGCTGTATTCCCGCTTTCGAAAATTACAGCGTTTCCCGCTATGTGGCCGACGCTTCGCTTGCCGCTGATGACATCCTCTCGAGAGGACTTCTGCCGATTATTGTAGGGGGAACGGGGCTATATATAGACTCTCTCATATCCGGTACCGGCTTCGTACCGTCCGATACCGCGCTTCGCAGGCGGCTGTCTGACGAATACGACAGCTCGGGCGGCGCGGCGATGCTTGAAAAACTCGCCGAGGCCGATGCCGAGTCCGCCGCGAAACTGCATCCCAACGATAAAAAGCGGATCGTTCGCGCGCTTGAGGTTTATACGCTTACGGGACAGACAAAGTCCGAGTTTGACCGCGAAACAAAACTTAGGGCGCCTCGGTATAACGCCTGCCGCATCGCGCTCTCTTATGCCGATCGCGCGGATTTATACGCCCGCATAGACGCCCGTGTGGATGATATGATGCACCGCGGTCTGGTTTGCGAGGTCCGCCGTCTTCTTGAACAGGGGGTACCCCGCTCTGCTACCGCAATGCAGGCCATCGGCTACAAGGAAATCGCTGCTGCTCTCGATTCGGGACTTTCCCCGGAAATCGCTGTCGGGGCTATTAAACAGGCATCCCGGAGATATGCAAAACGACAGCTTACCTGGTTGGCCCGCGGGACCGGTCTGAATTGGATCCTGTGGAAAAATATGCCCGATTATGAGTCAGGCCTTGCTTATTCGACCAAGTTCGTGGCGGATTCTGGTATAATATGACCATCATACAGAGGGCGGCATACCGCCCGTGAAAGGATGGTTTATATGCAGAAACCCGCTAACATTCAGGACATTTTTCTAAACAGGGCAAGGAAAGATAAGCAGCAGATGACTATGTTTCTGGTTAATGGTTTTCAGCTTCGGGGCGTTGTCACCGGATTTGACAGCTTTACCGTGGTACTCGACACCGACGGAAAGCAGCAGATGATCTATAAACACGCTATATCCACTATGATACCCGCGCATCCTATCGATTTTTCACAGGAGCTTACACTCGAAATCTAATGCCTGCCGCAGTTTGCCGCAAAGGAGGATTCCGTGAAAAAAACCGATCTGGCCATAAGGATCACGGCACTGGTCTTTTTCATCGCGATACTTGCCTATATCGGCGTATATGTGTACCAGTCGCTGGACAATCCGTTTAAAACGGCTGTGGCGGCGGCATATTCCGTATATGACAGCCACGAAGCCAAGGGCATAGTAGTGCGTGACGAGGAGGTAATTATCTACAACGGCGGCATTGTATATGTCACCGCGAGAGACGGCGTGCGCGTATCCGCAGGCAGCGAAATCGCCGTGGCTTACCGTGATACCGACGACATGGAAACCGCCGAACGCATAGCTGAGCTGGAGACTCAGGTTACCCAGCTTGAAACCATCAAGTCTACGCTGGAGAGCGCTTCCGATCTTGTCAAGCTCGACAGCGATATTAAAGACCGGATAATTGAGCTGCGCCGCGTACTTGAAAAGCACGACCTGGCAGACCTTACGGATATGATGCTGGCGCTTACTACTCTGGCCCGATTTAAAGACAGCGAGGCTTCGCAAATAGACGCTACTCTGGATTCGCTCAAGGCGGAGCTGGAAGATCTCGGAATGGTCTCAAACCTGCGTCTTGCCACTATAGAAGCGCCGTCTTCGGGCATGTTTTCTTCGTTCTCGGACGGCTGGGAATCTTTAAGGCCCGAGTCGCTCAATGCTCTGTCTCCCTCCGACATTTCCGAAATTTACAACACCGAGCGAACTGCTCCGGACGGAGCCGTGGGCAGACTTGTATACGGTTCATGGTGGTATCTTGCGATAGCGCTTCCCGAAAAGGAGGTTTATACACTCGATATAGGCGATACTCTGGAAGTATCATTCGGAGCAAGCTACTCAGTCCCGGTGAAGATGCAGGTCATTTCAATCGGCAAACCGGAGAACGGAATGAAAAGCGTAATACTCGGCAGCAATAAGAACCTGATGAACATTATTTCGCTTCGCAAGCAGAAGGTAGAGATAATAGATAACGCCTATTCCGGGATCAGGGTTCCCAGAAAGGCCATGCACACCGACGGCGAGAACGCTTATGTGTATGTCGTAACCGGCCTGCAGGCTGAAAAAAAGACTGTCACCATACTTCTGGATACGGGAGATTTCTACATAGTAGAAGCTGAAACGGCCAGAGAGAACTCTCTGCGCGCGGGTGACCAGATAATCATATCGGGAAAAGATCTTTACGACGGGAAAGTTGTGGGTTAAATGTCTGTCTCCGAAAACGTTATGCGGATACGGGAAAATATCGAACGCGCCGCAGCGCGCTCCGGCGGAAACGGGTCGGATGTAATCCTGGTTGCCGCGTGCAAGTCAAACGTTAAGGAAAAAATTCGCGAAGCAATATCCGCGGGGGTCGACGCCTGCGGTGAAAACAGAGTGCAGGAGCTTATTGAAAAAAACGCAGCCGGCGTTTACGCCGGCTGCCCTCTCCATTTTATCGGACATCTTCAAAAAAACAAGGTACGGCAGATCGTTGGTGTCGCTTCGCTTATTCAGTCCGCCGATTCGGCCGAATTGATCGAAATGATCTCAAAACGAGCCTTGCATTTAGGAATATGCCAGGATGTGCTCATAGAGGTCAACATAGGCCGCGAAGCCGCAAAAAGCGGAGTTGACCCCCGTGCTGCCGCGGAACTGGCAGCTTTCGCAGGCACGGTTGAGGGAGTATGTGTGCGGGGGCTCATGGCTATTCCGCCGTATAGCCCCGGACAAACCTCCGAACTGCGCTGTTTTCAGGAAATGTACAATATTTTTGTTGACATAAAATCAAAAAAATATAATAATATTCGTATGGATTATCTCTCCATGGGCATGAGTGCTGATTATGAAGCAGCTGTTTCCTGCGGAGCAAACATGGTCCGCATCGGCAGCGCCGTCTTCGGGGCACGGCAATAACCTGTATCTATGTTTATCTTAAGCATTTTAAGTATTAAAAGGCTTATTATCCGCCGATCTGCCCTGCGGACTGCGATTTCATATGAATACACAGATGAAAGGAAACACGAAAATGGGTCTGTTGGATGAATTAAAACGCCTCGCCAAACCATATGACGATGACGACGATTATGAGGAGTACACCCCAAAAGCGACAGAGCGAATCCCCGTACCGCAGCAGAAACCGGCGGTCTCCTCCCAGCGGGCTGTTTATGAGGATAAAAACAAAGTTGTAAATATCCACGCGACGGCTCAGCTGCAGGTAGTTCTCGTTAAACCGGAGCGCTTTGAGAATTCCGCTGAAATCGCAGACCATCTGCGCGACAAACGGACTGTGGTTTTGAACCTTGAATCGACCAACAAAGATGTTGCCCGTCGGGTTTTGGACTTTTTGTCCGGCGTAGCTTATGCTCAGGACGGTAAAATTAAAAAGGTCGCGGTTTCGACCTACATAATCACACCATACAATGTTGATATTTTGGGCGATCTGATCGACGAGCTCGAAAACAACGGTTTGTATTTCTGACCGGGTACATAAAAGAAAGGACATTCTGGACATGCTTACTGCACAGGATATAAAAGACAAAATGTTTACCAAAGCCGTTTTCGGCGGCTATGATATGGCTACGGTCGATGAGTTCCTCGAAACGGTTGCCGAAGACTACGCAGCGCTGTATAAAGAAAACGCTATCTTAAAAAATAAGCTTAAGGTTCTTGTCGAAAAGGTTGAAGAGTATCGGAGTACCGAGGATTCAATGCGTTTGGCTCTTCTCACCGCGCAGAAGATGAGCAGGGACATTGTAGATCAGGCCGAGGAAAAAAGCAGGACTCTGGTTGACAAGGCCGAAGCGGATGCGAGGGGCAGAATCGAAGCGCTGCGCCTTGATGTACTTGAGGAAGAAAGACGTCTTGAGGCCGCCAGAAAAAAGACCTCTGATTTTTCAAGCGCGGTTCGGACTATCTGTACAAGGCAGCTTCAGTTTCTTGATGAGCTTTCCGGATTGGAATTTCCCCCCGACGCCGAGCCTGAGCCGCCCGGACCCAGTCAGGAACAAATAGTGGATGAAACCGCCAGACGGATCCAGGACAATTTCGTCCGCATTATTGAAGAGAGCATAACGACAAGCGATGAGCCGACGCCCGCTCCGGCGAAGCAGTCTGTTTCGGCCGCGCATGACTCGACACAGGTTTTTGACCCCGCGACATTATTTGAGGAATTGTCCGAGGAGCCCGTAAAATCCTTAAAGCCGAAATTTGATATTGAAAATCTTCAGTTCGGCCATAATTACGATACAGGCAAAAAGAAATAAGCGCCTGCAAAACGCTGACACAAATAGATGACCGAAGGGAAGACAATCGTTATGTCCACGGATTATAATAAAACGCTCAACCTGCCCAACACCGACTTTCCGATGCGTGCCGGTCTCCCGAAAAGGGAGCCCGGCATGCTCGAACAGTGGAGGGAAAAGGATCTGTATGCCGGTTTGATGAAAAAGGGCAAGGGAAAGCCGCGCTTTGTGCTGCACGACGGACCTCCCTTTTCAAACGGCGATACACACATGGGCCACGCCCTTAACAAGCTCTTAAAGGACTTCATTATCCGCTATAAAAATATGTCGGGCTTCCGCGCGCCTTATGTGCCGGGCTGGGATAACCACGGCATGCCGATAGAATCGGCCATAATAAAAAAGAACAGGCTCGACAGGAAGAGCATGTCCGTTTCCGAGTTCCGCGATGCCTGCAGAGAGTTCGCTCAGCATTTTGTGGACTTGCAGAAGAGTCAGTTTATCCGACTGGGCATACTGGGCCAGTGGGACAATCCATACCTTACGATGTCTCCTTCCTTTGAATCCCTTGAGGTTCGTGTTTTCGGCCGTATGTTTGAAAAAGGCTACATCTATAAGGGTAAAAAACCGGTTTATTGGTGTTCGCACGACGAAACCGCCCTCGCCGAAGCCGAGATTGAGTATGCCGACGATAACTGCCGCTCGATATACGTCAAGTTCCCCCTTTCAGACGACAAAGGCAGGCTTTCTTCAATTTGTGACATAAAAAACACTTACTTTGTCATATGGACAACGACCACATGGACTCTTCCCGGAAACCTCGCCATTTGCCTTAACGCGGATTTCGATTATGTGCTGTTGCGCGTGCCGTCCGGCGAGTGCTATATACTTGCGGAAAAGCTGGCGCCCGAAGTTATGAAGGCTGCCGGCATATCGGACGGGGAAGTTCTCGCTGTGCTTAAGGGCCGCGATTTTGAGCTGATGAGGGCGCGTCATCCGTTCTTTGACAGAGACTCGGTAATACTGTGCGCAGACCACGTCACGCTCGAGGCCGGCACCGGCTGCGTACACACGGCGCCCGGGCACGGCATGGAGGACTATGCCGTCTGCCGCATGTACGATGACAAAAAGATTACCGATATAGGTGTTGTCGTACCGGTAGATGACAAGGGCTATATGAATGAAGAGGCCGGAAAGTTCGCGGGCCTTCGCTATGAAGAAGCCAACGACGCTATTTTTGACGAGCTCAGGCAGCGGGACGCGCTGCTTGCCTATGAGGATATTTCACACCAGTATCCGCACTGCTGGAGATGCAAGAATCCCGTTATCTACAGGGCTACAGACCAATGGTTCTGTTCGGTCGAGGCTTTTCGCGAGGCCGCGGTCAATGCCTGCGCGGACGTCCGCTGGACCCCCGAATGGGGCGGCGAGCGAATTGTGTCTATGATCCGTGACCGCTCCGACTGGTGCATTTCCCGACAGCGCCGGTGGGGACTGCCGATTCCGGTGTTCTACTGCTCCGACTGCGGCAAACCGATATGCAATGAACAGACTATTGACGCCGTTTCCGCTCTTTTTGCCGAAAGGGGTTCTAACGCGTGGTACGAATCCGAGGCCGCGGATATTCTGCCCGCCGGCTTCAAGTGTCCTTTCTGCGGTTCGGACTCTTTCACAATGGAAGCCGATACGCTTGACGGCTGGTTTGATTCAGGCTCCACACATTATGCCTCGCTTGAAGCTGACGATCCCGACTCATGGCCCGCGGATCTGTATCTGGAAGGCGCGGACCAGTACAGGGGATGGTTTCAATCCTCTTTGCTGACGGCTGTCGCGACAAAAGGAGCCGCTCCCTTCCGCGAGGTGCTCTCACACGGCTGGGTCGTGGACGGAGAAGGCCGCGCGATGCACAAATCGCTGGGCAACGGAATAGCTCCGGAGGAGATAATAAGCCAATACGGCGCGGACATCCTGCGTCTTTGGGCTGCCTCGGCGGATTACAGAGTGGATGTTCGGGCTTCCGATACGATATTCAAACAGCTTTCCGACAAATATCTGAAAATCAGAAACACGGCGCGCTTTATACTCGGCAATCTGGACGGCTTTGACCCGAACGACCGTGTCGGCTATGATGAACTGTGCGAGCTCGACAGATGGGCTCTTTCCCGCCTGAACGCGCTCATCGAAAAGTGCCTGGCGGCATATGAGCGCTATGAATTTCACCTGATTTCCTCATCGGTCCACAATTTCTGTGTCGTGGAAATGTCTAACTTTTATCTGGACATTATCAAGGATCGCCTTTACTGCGAAGCGCGGGACGGTCTGCTCCGCCGTTCGGCGCAGACTGTATTGTTTGAGATCCTCGATTCGATGGTGCGCCTTCTGGCACCTGTATTGTCTTTTACAGCCGAGGAAATATGGCAGTCCATGCCTCATCGCCGGGATGAGGACCCCGTCAGTGTTATGTATAACCAAATGCCGCAGGTTAAAGCGGACCGTGCCCTCCCGGAGGATCGACGGAGTGCATGGGAGGGTCTGATGGCGCTTCGTGCGGACGTAAACAAAGCGCTTGAGCTCGCGCGCAATGAGAAAATAATCGGAAAGCCTCTGGACGCCGAGGTGACCTTGTATATGGATGATGAAGGAGTGAGGTCATACGATGCCTTCGACTTGAAAACCATATTCATCGTTTCCGGAGTCACACTGCTGACCGGCAAGGGCGAGGGCTATACCGGAGAGCAGACAGGCACGGTTATAGCGGTTGCCGCCTCCGCGCAGCCGAAGTGCTCACGCTGCTGGACACACGACCGGAGCGTAGGTGAAAATACTATGCACCCCGAGCTCTGCTCGAGGTGCGCAGAGGTTATTTCAACGTGATATATATCCTTCTTGCGGCAGTGATTGTTGCCGTCGACGCATTGTTTAAAAAATGGATCGTGCTCAACATCACTCTCGGAACTTACCACAGGTTTGTCCCGGGCATAATCGGTATCACCCATCTGCGAAACGACGGCGCCGCTTTTTCCATACTTGCCGGGCGCAGGGAGATTCTTTTGGTGCTCACAGCGCTTTTCATTGCTTTTGCGGTGGTCATACTGCTGACAGGCAGAATACGAAACACCTGGGGCTGTCTCGGTCTTTCTATGGTGCTCGGCGGAGCTGCAGGCAATGCGGTTGACAGATTGGCTCAGGGTTATGTCGTGGATATGTTCAGCTTTGAATTTGTCGATTTTGCCATATTCAACATAGCCGACTGCTTTATAACAATCGGCGGTATTGTGTTTTGCCTGTACATCATCATCGCGGGAAGTAAATCCGATAAGGAAAAGAAAACGCATCCGTCGGGCGGCCCCGGGGAAGGTTCGGGAGGCGTACTCCCTTGAAAATCACCGCGGGAACCGAGCACGAGGGTATGCGGCTTGACGCTTTTCTTGCCGCGGTTGTTGAGGATTTGTCCAGAAACGCCGCTCAGAATCTTATTGATAAGGGCGCCGTCTTGTCCGAAGGCGGCGCTTCGCTTAAAAAAAATCACAGAATGACGCCGGGCGAGGCCGTCTGTTTTGATTTGCCCGAGCCGGAGGACAGCCTTCTTATACCGGAAAAAATAGCGCTGGATGTGCGCTACGAGGATGAGGGCGTCATCGTAGTAAATAAACCCAAGGGTATGGTGGTTCATCCTGCCCCCGGGCATTCGTCGGGCACTCTCGTAAACGCGCTTTTATACCGCTGCGGCAGCGGGCTGTCGGGTATCGGCGGCGAAAAACGGCCGGGCATTGTCCACAGGATAGATAAGGACACCTCGGGCCTGGTTATTGCGGCAAAAACCGATTTTGCCCACAGGAGTCTTTCCGCGCAGCTTGCCTCCAGAAGCCTTTCACGCGAATATGAAACCATAGTGACCGGCCATATGAAAACATCCTCGGGTATAATCGACGCCCCGATAGGCCGGCATCCTGCCGACAGAAAAAAGATGGCGGTCACGGACAAAAACTCCCGCCGCGCCGTTACACATTGGCAGGTTATAGAGGATCTTGACGGCCACACACATCTGCGCTGCGCACTGGAAACCGGCCGTACGCATCAAATCAGAGTGCACCTGGCCTATATCGGGCATCCTGTGCTCGGCGACACTCAATACGGCTCAAAGCGGGTTATCCCGGGACTGGACGGACAGTGTCTGCATGCCGCATCTTTAAAATTCATACATCCCCGAACGGGCTCCCGCGTGATTGTCGAATGTGAGCTCCCCGAATATTTCTTAAACATGCTCCGTAAATTCCGGACGGACGGCTGACGCCGTCCGTTTTGCTTTTAAAGAACAAAATATGAGATATCGGTATAAACGCTATTTCGGTATCGTTATTTTAAGCACTATTTCCCGCTCTGTGTCGCAGCGCTCCTCAACCGCTTTTACTCCCGAAGAACGCAAAATTCCCGTATATCGGCTGACCGTATTCAGAAAAAGCCTCACATCTTTTATAACATACCGAGCCTGCGCGCGCTGTTTTTCCTCCTTGCTTCCCGCATGTTTTTTAGGGGTCTTTTCCTCTTTTTCCGCGAGCGAAGCTATGAAACTCTCCGCGCGTGATACTGTCATCTTCTCGGAGACAATGCGCCCGAGCGCGCCCAGACGCGCCTCATCGTCACTCAGACGCAGCAGGGCGCGTGCGTGGCGCTCCGTTAGCCCGGCTTCGCGCAGAACGCGCAGCAGCTCCGGAGACAGGCGCAGAAGCCTGAGTTTGTTCGCTACAGCCGACTGTGATTTCCCGATTTTCCTGGCGGCTTCTTCCTGACTCATGCCATAGGTTTTTATAAGCAGCGCGATCCCCTCCGCCTCCTCGACAAAGTCGAGATCGCACCTTTGAAGGTTTTCCACGAGCGCCAGAACCGACGAGTCCTCACAGCCCGCGTCCAGAACGATGCAGGGCACCGATTCGAGTCCCGCAAGCTTTGCCGCGCGCAGCCTGCGCTCTCCCGCTACCAGCTCGTAGCCTGTGGAAACTCTGCGTACCGACAGCGGCTGAAGAACTCCGTAACGTGATATGCTGTCCGCCAGCTCGCCAAGAGACTCCCCGTCGAAGCGGGTTCTCGGCTGCGACGGATTCGGCAGAATCATGCCCGTAGGTATGTACAATAAACGTCTGTCTTCACGTTTGGCTCGTCCGACCGGCGGCATATCGCATTCCTCCTGATTGTAATCCGCAAACAGTATATGGGATCCGCCGTGCGAAAGCGCACGATTGACGTCGGCTGATCTTTTTATGCCGATATCCCGCAAATATGAGATATCGGCATAAAACTTAAAGCGGAAAGATATGACAGGCTTCGGAGTACGCGCGTGTGCCTCAAAATGTCCCGTGTTATTGTGCCGGTTATCAGGGGTGACGTTCGCTCCGGTTTCTCGCTATGGCGTCGCGCTCGGCGCTCAGCTCCGCTGCCAGCCGGGCGGCGCTCCATCCGATGTTATATTCGGTTAACACCGCCTTAAGACTCACATTCGCACCGCTTACCGACCGCAGGCCCGTTAAGAGCCCCGCCTGCTGCTCCGCGGACAGATTGCATAAAACCAGCATTTCGTCCGTAAACTCCTCGCCCTCAAAGGATGCCTCCGAGAGTGCCTCCGTCCGGCAAAGCGCGCCTATTGTCTGATGCTGTTCGTCCGTCTTCACGTCCCGCAGCTCAATATCCAGCTTTGAGCAAAACATGCCGATTGTTTCGGCTTTCTCCCCGCTGATATTAAAAGCAAGTAAAACAGGTCTTTTCATAATCATCCTCTTAAACCGTTATCCCCGAAAAAGGATAACGGTCAAATTTTTATCAGCCGCAGGCTTCCCGAAAAACATTATCATATCCGCGCTTTATATTCAATGCCGGTTAAACATTCATTATCGCATGTATCTTTTCTGCGCGCAGCTCTTTTTTATACACGGATATGGGGTTATTTGTCATAACAAGCGACATAGCAAGCGACATAAATATTGCTAATTTATTAACTATGTTGGAATATTGCGTTGACTTTTTTGCATTCTCAGGATATAGTTTAGACACAACCC
>Ga0123335_1000448_pt1 | contig 69811 bp, 43 predicted proteins | sample BiotimSIPDNA_2_FD_89707 | JGI IMG/M metagenome (GOLD analysis project Ga0123335, IMG submission 89707) | Anaerobic biogas reactor microbial communites from Washington, USA - Biogas_R2 time_0 SIP DNA | ecosystem: Engineered > Bioreactor > Anaerobic > Unclassified | place: Washington, USA... | reverse complement strand
TATCGCCAAACTGGTCGCCTTCTTCCGCGACCGGAAGCCGCCCGTTTCCACCGAGGAAACCCTGCGCGTCATGGCGATCCGCGGCGCGGGCATCAAGGCGGCCAAAAAGCCGCTGTCCTGGATCAGCATTTAGTCAAGGGGTCATCTGTTTATACTGATGTAAAGCTTTATTGCATCCAAAGTGGCGAGGGATTTTGTTGGCCTGCAAGGAAGGAAACCGATGGCGTAGCCTGAGCTACGTTGAGGTTGACTGACACAGCAGGGCAACAAAAGACCCGGCGCGACGATGCAATAAAGATTGGAATCAGTATTACACGAAACAGGGCTGCGGCCATCGTATTCTGCCGCAGCCCTGTTGTTCTTATGCCTGGGTAGCAGGCCTATATCGGCATCAGTCCAGGATGCCCCTCAGCCTGGCTTTCACCATCGGCGCTGGGCGCTCATAAGGCGTGCTCATGTCCGCCCAATTGCCGGAAGCCGCGCTGCGCTCAAAGGCGGTAAGGATGTCGATGACATGGTGGATCTGCTGCATGTTCGCCCGCGCCTCGCGCCCGGTCTCAAGCGCCCTGGCCATGTCCGCCAGGCCCAGGGCGCGGGAGTTTTCCGCGTAGTCAAACAGCAGCGGCAGCTCGTCATACTTCCCGGTCTCCGGGCGGAAGATGCGGATGGGGCCGCCGAAATAGTTGGGATCGGGCAGGATCAGCGTACCCTCGGTGCCGTACATCTCAAGGCGCGCCTGGGTGTCGTAGTACACGTCAAAGGTGGTGAACAGCGTACCGATGGCGCCGGAGGCGAACTGCAGGATGCCGGTGGCGTAGGTGTCCACATTGACATCCATCACCGTGCCCGCGTGCGGCTGGCTGGTGATCATGCGCTTGTCAAAGGTGCGCTTGCCCGCGGCCACCAGGCGGTCCACCCGGCCCAGCAGGCTGGTCAGCGCGGTCATATAATAAGGCCCCATGTCCAGCATGGGCCCGCCGCCTTTCTGGTAGTAGAAGTCGGGATCGGGATGCCAGGTTTCATGTCCGCGGCAAATCATGAAGGCGGCCGCGCCCACCACATCGCCGATCATGCCCGAATCGATGTATTTGCGGCAGGACTGCAGCCCGGCGCCCAGGAAAGTGTCCGGCGCGCCGCCGATTTGCAGGTTCTTTTCTTTGGCCAGTTTGACCAGGGCGTCGCCCTCCTCCAGGGTGATGCCCAGGGGCTTCTCGGTATACACATGCTTGCCGTGCTCCAGCGCCAGGCGGGTCACCTCATAGTGCTGGTAAGGGCGGGTCAGGTTGAGGATGATGTCCACCTCAGGGTCGCGGAAGGCTTCGTACATGTCCTCATACACGCGCGGCAGATTGTATTTCTCCCTGGCGTTGATCGCGCGCTCGGGGATCAGGTCGCAGACGCCGGCGATCTTAAGCCCTTTGAAAACCCTGGTGATGTTGTCCAGATAAATGCCGCTGATGCTGCCCACACCGATAAAAGCTATTTTCTTTGTTGCCATATGTCCTCCTCTATTACAGGATGGCTCCTGCATTTTTTACTGCACCAATACATGAAAACTATATCATAATCATGAGCAAATGAATACAGTAAAAACAGGAATGAATGGTCATTCGCATTATCAATGGTCAGTAAAAATCCCGGCAAGGAGCATCATGCTTCTTGCCGGGCAGAAGGGCCTATCAGTATTATTCGATAATGATCGTATCCGTCAAGCCGCCGACCTCAATGGTGTATTCGCCGGCTTCCAGCGTCAGTTCCATCTGAAGCACGCGCCAGCTTCCGCCTTCAACGGTCATGATCTTCTCGGCAACCACCGCGCCATTGGCCTTCGCCTGGGCAGTGGTGATGCCGTCCGCGCCATTGTTGCGCAGCAGGGCATAGATCATGAAGGGCTCGCCGGCCTTGGCAGTCTGCGTGTTGACAATGGAAACATTAATGCTGCCGGGGGAGCTTCCTTCCTCCTCAATGCGTTCCTGAGAGATGGGCAGAATCAGGCAGTTATACTTGAAATCAGGCTGTGCGCCGTAGCTCATGCCATATTGATAGGTCACCAGCGGATCGCCCCAGTTGCTGGGGGAAGCGGAGTTCTCATTATCCTCCATGGTGGCCTGTACCATCAGGCGGACATAGGGAGAGGCGCCCTGATCGCCGGCAAGATCCTTCCACTGCGCGGCATCCTCAAACTCACTGCGGGCGATTTCCTTGGTGATGATGCCGCCAGGCTCGACGACGCCGTAGAGCAGGTCAACATAGACCCAGGGCGAAGTGGTGGTCACAAAACCGGCTTCGGTGGAACCATGATCGGCGCTCTGATTGTAGCTCAGGTACAGCAATGCATCCGCGCTCTCAATGGTGTATTGGGTGGGCTTCGTGTTATTGAGCGTGAGCACAATGGGCTTGCCGGCGTCATGCGCATCATCAATGAACAATTCAGCAGCGTCATTGATGGAAGAGAAATCGCCAACAACCACATCCGCTTCACCCATGGTTTCTGCAAGGACAGCGCCCTTTTCAGCGATGTACTTCTTGTAGCCCGCATCAGCAGAGGAGTTGGAGGAGACAATGTACACCTTCGCGTCCGCCGCCAGGGGCAGCAGGTCGTTGTCATTCTTCACCAGGACAGCGGACTTGGCCTGCAGGCGCTCGGTCAGCTCCACCTCATAGGGATTGCGCGCAGCGCGCAGCTCTTCATTGGTGGTGATGGGGGTCGGGTTTGCAGCCCATTCGGCGCTGGCGGTCAGTTCCACAGCAGCAGCCACATCGCGATAGGGATTCTCAAACAGGCCCTTGTTGAACTTGAACCTCAGGATGCGGGTCGCCGCCTTGTCCACGTTCGCCTTGTCGATTTCCCCGCTGGCCAGGCCGTCGATGATCGCGCCGGGATAGTTGGCAGAGGGGGATTTTTCCCATTCAGAGTAATCATAGGTGATGCGCCCGGATCCGAACATGTCGGTGCCGTTCAAAAGCGCTTCGTTGTAGAGCCAGGCCAGGGTCTGTGCGCCCAGGTCCACGCCCTCGGCAGTGATACCTTTCATGCGGCCGGGGTTCTGGGGGCCGCCGCCCATGCTCCACCAGTCCGTGACAACCACCCCGTCAAAGCCTAAGACATTCCGCAGGTATCCCATGGTCGTCTTGTCCCATTTGACATCGACGGTATTATCAAGGCCGGTGCCGCCGCAGTTGGTCATGACCCACTCTGCGCCTGCATCAAGGGCTGCCTTCCAGCCGACCAGCCAGTTTTTAAAGTTCTGGGCAACGGAGCGGGCCTTGCCGAAGGAGGAATCGCCGCCGCGGCCGATCCAATGCTTCGTGCAGGAAGACAGGCCGTTCTCCTGCAGGCCACGGATCTCTTCAAAGATGATTGCGCCGATCAGCTCGGGGTTCTCGCCATACTGCGCGCCGATCTCGTTGGCATAGGGCTCAAAGGTCACATGAATGCCGATGGCAGCCATGGCTTTGCCGTAAAAGGAAGCCAGCGCATAGGCAAGCTCGGGATCATAGGCGTTGCCAAAAGCGTTATGGGCCTTGTCAATGTAGCCGCCAAAGGAATTGTACTCACGGTCAGAAGTGAATACCATCGGCACACCCAGGCGCTCCGCTTCAGCGCTTGCCTGCAAGTTGTTCAAGGTGTTGGTGATGGTGATGGGCGTGCCGTTCAGGTTGAACAGCTGGCAGGTCAGATAATACTCGCGCACCATTTTCCGCGCATCGACCAGTTGGGTGTTGACGCAGAACAGAAGGCCGACTTCCTCCTGCGGCGTCATCTGGCTGATCAAATCAGCGACGCGGGCATCGGTCTCAAGGCGCCAGTCTTCATAGACATCCAGCTCGCCGTTTTTGTTCATGTCCTTGAACTTGAGGCCGTCTACTTCCAGGATGGGGGTAACGCCGTCAATATAGGACAGCTTCACCTGTCCGCTAGCCTCGTCCGCCTCAATGACGGCGTACCCACAATCCTGCTCCAGGAAAGCCTTTTCAGCCGCTGTGGCTTCAGGGTCAGCTTCCTGAAAACGAATTTGCAGGTCATCCGCCGCAGAAGTCGTGCTTTCTTCTGTTTCTTCAGAAGGCGGGCCTTCCGCGAAAACTCCGCCGATGCAGCTGAACATCATCAACAGCGCCAGGAATAGTGAGAGTTTCTTCATTCCATATTCTCCTTTCATTTTTAAGCAATCTTCCGTACTGGCGACACGGCTTGTTTATCCTCCTTCCCAACGGATATCCGCCAGCTCGTCTCTTTTATTATAATAGGCGCCTGGGTTTCAAGGCTCCGAAAAACAGGTACGAACAATACCATCTTTTGATCAATCATCCCCGCGGGCGGGAAAATACAGTACAAACCATCAAAAAATCATACACACAGGCCCTGCCGGAGATGACAGGGCCTGCGTCTTGCCATATTTCAATGATTCTGCGGTACAGTTGACTGTTTATTCAACAATGCTTATCGTCTTTGTCAAATCGCCCACGGTGACACGATGTTCACCGGGCTGGTCAATCGTCAGCGTCATCTCCACCACACGCCAGTCGCCGCCGTTGACGGCCATGATTTTCTCCGCAATCACAACGTCATCGCACTTGGCCTGCACGGTGGTGATGCCGTCATCGCCATTGTTCCACAGCAGCACATACGCGGTGAAGGGTTCTCCGGCTTTGGTTTCAATGACGGACTCATAGCTGGTTCTGGTGGAACCGCCGGACTCGGTAACCACCTCATGTATGGCGCGCGGAAGCACCAGGGTATCGTACACAAATTCAGGTTTCGCGCCATACCTCATACCGTAGCGATACTGGATCAGGGGATCGCCCCAGTTGTTGGGAACCGTGTTGTTCTCACTGGTCTTCATCATCGCCAGCAGCATCATGCGCACCCAGGGATGCGCCCCCTGGTCGCCGGCAAGATCCTTCCACTGCGCTGAATTTGCGGCGGAATCACGCGGAAGCTCCTTGACCACCATGCCGGAAGGCTCGGCCTCGCCAAAGAGCAGCTGCGCAAAAACAATGGGCTCCGTGGTGGTAATAAAGCCTCCGGCGCCGGTGCCGTGATCCGCAGAGCGGGAGAAGGTCAAGGCCAGCAGCGCATCTGCGTTTTCGACCAAATAGGTGGTGGGATCTGCCGTATTCGCAACAATCACCAGCTTCTTGCCGGCATCTTTCGCATCATCTATGATCTGCTCGGCCGCATCGTTGATCTGTGTGCAGTCCGCAATGACAACGTCAGCGTCTGCAATCTCATCCACCAGCACGGCATAATCCGGGAGCACCTTTTTGTAGCCTTCCAGCGTAATCGCGGAGGCGGTGGAATTGATGTACACCTTGATGCCCCTTTCAAGAGGCAGGAGATCGTTCTCGTTTTTGATCAGGATGGCGGATTCGGCCTGCAGCTGCCGCTCAAGCGCTACCACTTCGGGATTGCGCGCGGCAGCCAGCGTCTCGCTGTCCACCACGTCCCAGGGCTGCGCGATATATTCGGCGGAAGCGGTGAGCGACAAAGCATATTCCACATCGGAATAGGGATTCTCAAACAAGCCCAGCTCGAACTTGTCCTTCAGCACGCGATAGCAGGTCTCATAGGCGCGCTCCTCTGTGATCAGGCCTTCCGACAGCGCGGCTTCGACAGCGCCGCGGTTCGCCTGGCCGCCGTGCCCGTCGCTGTCATAATCCGCCGCAAACGCGCCGATCTGGTCAAGACCAAGATTGATGGTGAACGCATAGCGCTCAGGAATCGACAGGGTCAAAAGCTCAACACCATCCACCGTGGTGCCGCCGGAGTTGTTATCCCCCTGATCACCCCAGTCAGAGACGATGATCCCTTTAAACCCAAGGGTCTTGCGCAGATAATCCATGGTTTCCTTGTCATAGTCAACGTGCACGGTATTGGTAAGGCCGGTGCCGTACCCATTGGTCATGACCCATTTGGGGTTGGCCTGCAGCGCAATCTCCCACGCTTTCATCCAGTTGTCCACAGTCTGGGCGTCGCTGCGCGCATTCTGGAAGGAGGAATCGCCCCCGCGCGCAATAAAGTGCTTCATGCACGCCTGCGTGCCGCCTTCTACCTGGATGGCTTCAACCTCGGCTTTGGTCATTGTGCCCGCGTATTCCGGATCCTCACCGTTCCAGCTGCCAAGCTCCTGGCCGTAGGGATGCAGCACCATGTGGATGCCCACCGCACGGCTTTCAAGAGAATATTGTGTCCACAGCTTGGTGGAAAGCTCAAGATTGTTCGCTGCGCCAAAAGCGTCGTGTGCGGTATCGATCATGCCGCCCCAGGCGTTGTACTGGCGGTCGTTTGAGATGACAATCGGCATTCCCAGCCGGGTATCTTCGCCCAAAGCCTGCATGGCATTGTGAAAGACGATTTGCTGGGCGGGCGTGCCGTTGGTGTTGTCCAAATGGGTGGTGATCTTCAGTGCGTTGATGTAATACCACATGGACCTGGATTCGAACCTTGCGCCCTCCTCTGCGGGCACGGTGCTCTCCGTGGAGAACATGTAACGGCTGTCATTGAAATCCACGCCCTGGGGATTGCCGCAGGTGTTCACATGGTAGAACAGGCCGGCTTTTTCCTCCAGCGTCAGCTGGCTGTACAGATCGTTCACGCGGGCGTCCGTGTCCTTGCGCCAGTCCTCATACACATCCAGCTCGCCGTTGCCGTTCAAGTCCTTGAACTTCAATCCGTCGATTTCCAGAATGGTCGTCACGCCATTCAGGTAACCCAGTTCAGCCTGCGCATCCCTTTCGGGAATGAGGGTAATGGCCGCATTGACCTCATCATAGCTCGTGAATCTGGCTGTGCTGCCAGGTTCCCCCGCAAAAGCGGAGAGGCTGAGGCTGCCCAAAAGCATGGCCACAGCAAGAAGCAGTGATAGTTTTCTCATCATCCATCCACCTTTCTCTTTGTTTCTCTTTGTCGGAGAGCAAACCTCTCCCCATGCTTCCATCATAAGCCGCAATGCTGCATCGACGCGCAGGAAATTCAGGCACAAAAGCCGTAAAATCCTTTATATGTCACCGGAAACAGGAAGATTTTGTCCCAACTGCATGAAAAAACGGGCAGGCTGTATCGTCTGCCCGTTTGGAGGTTCATTGAATGAACTATTCAACCAATGTCACTGAACCCCACAGGCTCGGGTTGGTATTGATCTTATAATTGCCGGTCCACGCCAATTGCGGAATATATTCCGTGCCGGGGCAGGGATAGTCGATATCGGTGATGACGAAGTTACAGGAGAGCGTATCGCCCGCTGCGGGGACATATACACCGATCCTGTCGTTGGTAAAGCAGGTCCACGGAATCACAGCTTCCCAGTTAAAGCCGGCGATGGTCATTTCTATGGCGCACGCAAAGCCATCCAGCACGCTCTCGCCGCCATCCATGCCCTTGCTGACAAAACGCTGACGCGCATCCTTGGGTACCATGGAGCGGTCAATCGCGGTGTCCCAATATCCCTCAATCATCACGAAATATACCAGGAAGTCATTCGTTGCATATTCCGTGCGCTCCGGATCAGCCCCCGGATCGGTCGAGATGTACAGCTTCAGATTGTCCTGCCCGTCGATCGGCAGCATCTCAATCGCGCCCAGCGGCGTATCCTCCGTGACTTCAGCGGCCATATACAGGTTTTCCTCATCCCAGGCAAGGTAGAAATTCGCAGAGCAATCCTCCGCGCCTTTCCAGACGACCCCGTCGCGAATGATTTGACTTACATCCGCTGCGACGGCAGGAGAATCCAAATTCCAATCATCCAGCTTGCCATCGATCACGATCCCCTGCGCTTTGCGGGCTGTAATGCCGGGGCGGACTGCTTCCTCAGCCAGCGCAGGGGTCACCAGCATCAAAGCCGTCATTGCTCCGGCAAATATTCTCATCAGTTTGCTCATGCGCGTTGTGCTCCTTTCGTCAGCAGAAGGTTCAATCTGTCTTTTTATTCTACTCCAATATGATTGTAGCATGGGAAAATAGGAAATTTCAGGAAATTCAGGCACAATGACCGGGAAAATCATGCACCGCGCTGACCTTGCGAACACCAAGCGGAGAGAGCGCCTTCCTCCCGGCCGGTTCGGAATCATCGTTATCCGACCACTGTTTCATTCATCTCACGACTAATGCTGTAATCTGCACATAAGCCGCTCATGATGAAGATTGCGCGCTTCAGTTTGAACCGCGCTTTTATACAAATAATGGCAACAGGATATTCCGGCACAGCTTACCCAAAATAACTGTACTTTGCTGTATTTGCTTGCTTTTATGATATAATAAAGCAAACACACACAATTCATGGAGGAACACATGTATCGCGTGCTGATTGTCGATGATGAGATGCCAGCCCTGCGTTTTGTGTGGAACATTATCAATCAGTTTGCCACAAGCTTCAAGGTGGTGGGAACAGCAACAAGCGGAGAACAGGGACTGGAGTTTCTGAGCAAACACCCTGTGGATTTGCTGATTACAGATATCAGCATGCGCGGCATGTCGGGCATTGAGCTTGCGCAGCGCGCCAGGCAGCTGGCGCCCGGCATCCATATCATCATCATCAGCGGCTATGGCGAGTTTGAGTATGCCCAGGGCGCGATCCAGGCCGGTGTGGACGATTATTTGCTCAAGCCTGTGAGCATCAGCAAAATGACCGCTGTGCTCAATTCCATTCAGGAAAGGCTGGATGCGGCGACCGCCAGCATTTCCGCGACGCTCCTGCCGGCGATTGCATGTGGCAGCGCCTATTCTCAGGAGGACCTCGAAAAATTATATGGACAGAGTAAATACCGCTTCGCATATATCCGCTGGGGCAATCTGGACATGATGCTCAGTATGAAGCTTGGCGCAAGCTCTCTGGTGATCCCGGGTCACAAGTTTTTTCAGGTGCTTCGCGGGCGCGACGACGATGAACGCATCCTCGTTGCTGCGGAAGGCCCCCTGGAGGAGTTTTTAACCAATCTCAGCGTGTATATCACACAGCCTGGAAGCCTGAATACCTGGACGGCGGTCTATTCTCCCAATCCTCAGCAGATCAAAGCGCTGCCTGTATTCATTGAGCGGGCGCTGACGGTGATGCATCATCAAACCATTATCGGCAAGCATCAGATCCTCCAAATCAAGGAAAGCGCAAGGGCGCACGAGCAGGCGCGCCTGTCAATGAGCGAGCTGACGCAGCTGACGCATTTTGTCAGGACAGGCAATCTCAGAATCATAAAAGACCATCTGATTTCCTTTGCCATCGCTTGGGAGAAGGAACAGATGCCGCAACGACAGGTGTGGCATTTGGGCCGGCAGTTGATTCATCAAATCGCACTCGTGAACCCTTCCATATTTACACGCCTTGAAAAAGTGCTGCTTGAATACAATGAGCTGATCCGTTATGCAAATTCATATGGAGAACTGATGTCCGGCTTATATTCCCTGCTTTTTGACAACGGCAACATCCGTGACAAGAAACTCTCCACACAGGAATTGTTCAATCATGCCCGGCGGTACATTGATGAAAACTATGCCCGGCCTTTGGGCATGCAGAGTGTTTGCGACGAATTGGGCATCTCGCCAACCTACCTCAGCCGCCTCTTCCGCAAACACAGCGACACCACCTTCAACGCATACCTGACCCGCTGCCGGATGCAGGCCGCCGTACAGCTTATGCGGGAAAAGCCCAATCTGCTGCTGCGGGACGTGGCCGCCTGCGTAGGCTATGATGATTCCTCCTATTTCGCAAAGGTGTTCAGACAATACACCGGCAAAAAGCCCTCTCAATATATCCCGGAAGAATGAACCGGCAGCAAGGCGCAAACTCGTGCTGATCGGCACCTTGCTTGCTGTTATTTCAATATTCGTCTTTGCAGGGACCTCGCCTGCTCCATCAGGTCAAGGTTCCCATGGAAGGGCGCCAGGATATAGCCGTAATAATATGCCGGTTCATCAGGCAAATACTGCTCGTGGGGACCGATGCGCGACCAGGAATCATCGCCGCCCAGGCCGATTTGAACCGCATTGATGCGCAAGACCGTTTCCTCAATCGCACGCAATTCATGGGGATGCACTGCCCGGTCCAGCTCCTCAGCAGTATAATGAAGCGCGCTGAATTCAAAAGGATCGCCCGTTGTCACAACCTGCAGGCCGAAACCATGCCCATCCGTCAAAGCCAGCGCCCGCGTGCCGACATGGTTTCCCGTCTCGGATGACTGGACATAAGGAAAGAAGTTGTCCGTCACAGTGCGCTCAAAGCGTCCAACCCGCGTACCCTTCCAGCGGTCAATATAGGTTTCCTCCGGCCCGTTGCCGAGCCAAACAAGTTGTTCAAATTCTTCAGGCAGGCGCATGGACATCCCTGCCACGGGCAAATACACAAGCTTGTCATTATATTTGGGAACGATGGTGACATCAGCGGCTACGAAGCCCTCGCCATACACAGTATAGCGCGTATGAAGTTCCGTGCCGTTCAGTGCCGGGTAGTTTCCCTCAATCTCAAGGATGAGCATCCCGTCCTTTGAATCATCCACAGAAAAGCGGCGAACCTCATAAACGCCCTTTTCCTTCCACATGCCGATATACACATTCAATCCGGCGCCAAAAGCGCGGTCATTGTCTGTGCCGGCGCGGAAAAAATCCCCCTGTGGCCCTTCATTCTCCACAAGCAGGCTGCGCCATGCGCCATTCACATCACGTCCCTGGCAGCGCACAATCCGTCCCAAGGGTTCGGAGAACGAGAGGCGGAGCCTGTCGGTTTCCACCACAATACAGCTGCCGTCACGGTACGATGTCACGGGCGAAGCCGCCCCTTCAGCCGCTTTGACCTGCACAGCAGGGGGCGTGATCTCAAACTGCTCCCAGGCGACCTCAAACCCTGCGTTCAGCAAGCCGTCGGGCTGTTTGAGCCGAACTGACAAATCAAGGAAGTATTCCGCGCCGTCCGCTATCGGCATTTCAAAAGGAATCAGGATCTCCGCCTCGCCCGGCTGATTGCTCACCGGATCCACACAGGGGACATTGACAAGCGACCTATCCAGCGCGCCGGATTGAACAACAGCGCCGTCCCGGAGAAGCGACCAGAACACATCATATTTCTCCGCGATGTCTGTGAACAGAAAGAAGTTTTTGACGCGGATATGCCCCCTTGACGCGTCGATCGCCTCAAACTTCACCTGCTGCTGATGATAGCGCGCCTCCGACACTTCCGGCTGCACCGTTCGATCGGGAAGCAGCAAGCCTGAGGCGCAGAAATTCTCATCGTGCACCCGTTCGCCAAAATCGCCGCCATAACCAAAATACCGCGTGCCGTCCCCGGCCACAGCGTAAACCGATTGGTCTATGAAATCCCAGATGAAGCCGCCCTGCAAATTGCGGTAAGCGTCATAGGCCTGCCAGTATTCATCTAAGTTTCCAAGGGCATTTCCCATGGCATGCTCATATTCACATTCTATCATCGGGACCGCTGCGTCGCTCCTCCCGTGCGCTGTGAGCGCGCCGACCCTGCAGTACATGCCGGAATACACATCAATTCCCGTTTCATACATCTCCCTGGCTTGCTCATAATGCCAGGGGCGGTCGTATGTGTACTCGCGCAGGACGCGTTCAACGCCTTCCGGGTCGGGGTAAGGCTGTACCAGAATCGTGCGCAATATCTCAGGGTTTTTGCACTCATTCCCAAGCGACCACATGACAACGCTCGGATGGTTGCGGTCGCGGCGAACCATGTTGTATTCCCGGTCAATGACGGACGCGCTCATGTACTGCGTGATGCGCTCGTTCTCATGAATCATGTTGGAGTGGCATTCCAGGTTTGCCTCATCCACTACATAAATACCGTATTTGTCGCACAGATAGTACCAGTACGGGCTGTTGGGATAGTGCGATGTCCTGACGGCGTTGAAGTTGTTCTCCAGCATCACGCGAAGGTCTTCTTCCATCACCTCCCTTGTGAGCGCATATCCGTATTCCGGATGGGTTTCATGGCGGTTGACGCCGCGGAAGGAGACGGGCTGTCCGTTGATACGGATCAGGTCCTGATCGTCTGTTGCGCCTTCATACCAGCCGGATTCCGTCGTCTTGTAGGTGATTTTTCGAAAGCCCACCTGTGCGGACTCGAACACCGTGCCGGCCTGCGTCCTTTCCTCCAGCACCAGCGTATACAGATAGGGATCCTCCGCGCTCCACTTGCGCGGCGAGGGAACATCAACCGAAAAATGAAGAGTTTTCTCCTGCCCGGCAGGTATGGTCGCGCTCAGCGTCGTTCCTTCGAGCGCCACGGGACTGCCGTCCGCGCTGAGCAATGCAAGGCTGATCTCAATTGGCTGAGCCTCGCCTGTATGATTGGTCACGTCCGCAGCAAGAAGCAGGGCGCTGTCTGTGAACGTGTCATCAAAATCGGTCACAATGCTGTAGTCCCGCACGCGCACCTGAGGCGCGGCGTACACATATACATCGCGAAAGATGCCTGAGAGATCAAAATAATCCTGATCTTCCAGCCAGGACCCGTCACACCAGCGGAATACTTTGACCGCGACGGTGTTCTCCCCGTCAAAACGCAGGGCCTCAGTGATGTCAAATTCGCTCGTGGTAAACGAGTCCTCCGCATATCCGATCCGCACGCCGTTGATCCACAGATAAAACGCGGAGTTCACGCCTTCAAAATCGATATACACGCGCCGGCCCTCCCAGCCGGCCGGCACGGAGAAGCTGCGCCTGTACAAGCCGACCGGGTTATACACTGTCGGCGCTTTGGGCAGATCGCGGGGATAGCCGATTCCCTCATTGCCGAAATTGCGGGCGAATTTCTGCGTGGTGTTGGTATAGATGGGATGATCATAGCCCTGCGTCTGCCATACGGAAGGCACATAAATCCTATCCCAGGCGGACGCGTCAAAATCTGTTCGCCAGAAATCCGCATCCGCGCTCCGGTCAAAGGCGTCGGGAGATTCATAAAACGAAAACCGCCAGTCGGTCTGGCTCAGCAGCAGAAAGTAGGGCGACAGCTCCCTGTGATAGTGAACAGCCGCCTCCACAGCCTGTTGCGTGCTTTCATAGGGGATGGAACCGGCGCGCGCGGGCTCGCGGCCAATCTGGACAATGTCGCAATTGCGCTGACCGACTTCGCCGCGTATATCGCCGTTCCATTCAAGCCCGGTCCAGCAGACGCCCTCCCCAAGCGCGCCGGATGACAACAGCAGGAGCGGAAAGATCAGCAAAGCAATTCTGAAATACTTTTTCATCCGTTCTGCTTCATCATGGCGGTAAGCCTTGCCCGGTCCACTTTCATGCTTGCTGTGTGGGGCAGCTCCTCCAGATGAACGAACACATCCGGCAGCATATAGCGGGCAAGCTGTGTTCTTAATCCCTGCTGCAGCTCATTTTCCGTGATCGCGCCGGTAAAGAAGCACCAGATGCGGTCTTTTTCCTGATCAAAGAGCACGCAGCCGTCCACCCAGCCGGGTATTTTTCTAAGCGCAGCCTCCACCTCGCCCAGCTCCATGCGATAACCCATGTGTTTAATCTGTGTGTCACGCCGTCCTAGGACGACGAGCTGGCCATCCTCGCGCAAGTATCCGAGGTCCCCGGAGCGGTAGAAGCGTTCATGCCACCCCCGCTCCAGGGGATCAATCACCCAGGAAGCCTGCGTACGCTGCGCGTCCCGGTAGTAACCCCGGGCAATCCACGGGCTGGACACAAGCATTTCCCCCGGCTGCCCCTTTGGCACCTCATCGCCATTTTCATCCAAAAACAAGATGTGGGTCAAAGGGAAGGGTCTCCCCACCGGCAGGTGGTCGTCATCCTGATGATCCTTGCTCACTTTTCCGACAGCCACGGAGAACATCTCCGTGGAACCGTAAAAATGCCACCAGTCCGCGTTGGGCGTGGCCTGCATCCATATGCTCAGCGGTCTGAACGGCATGGATTCCCCCGACATGACTCCCCATTTCAACTCCGGCAGACAGCCGGGCGTCAGCACGCCCGCTTTCACTACGCTGATAAAGCTGGAGGGCGTCATGCACAGCGCTGTGACATGATTTGCATTTAAGCATTCGATCAGCCGTTTGGGAAAGGTCAGAACGCCGGAGGGCAGCATGTACACCTTCGCGCCAAGGGCGATCGGGAGAAATACCTCGAAAATCGAATTCGCGTAAAAGAAGGGCGACTGGTTCCCTAAAACCGTGTTAGCGTCCATGCCGTACATTTCAACCGTCGCTTCCGTCCAATGGATGTAGCTGAAATGGTTCTGGATCGATCCTTTGGGAATCCCCGTGGAACCGCTCGTATACAGGATGGAGGCAGGGTCATACACGCTGCTTTGCTCCCGGATGGCCGAAAGCTGCGCTTCGTTCAAAGCGGCTTGCTCCGCGTCAAGGTATGACAGACCGGGCGCTTTATCGTATCCGCAGCCCTCAAGCGCCTTCATGCCCTTTTCATCCGCCAAAACAACAGCCGGGGAGAGCAGTTCCAGCAGCAGCAACAGCCGCTCCGGCGGCATGGTGATATCAAGCGGCGCGTAGGAGCAGCCCGCATAAAGCACGCCCCAGATTGCCGGGAGGTTGCTCATGCTCCGGGCATCAAAGAGCAGCGCCACAGCAGACCGGGGCTGAACATGCCCGCACAGCGCGGAACCGATCCTGCGGGCGACCTGCCTGAGCTGTGAAAAGGTCAGGCTGTTTCGGTCATCAAAGAATGCGATGCCCTGCGGATTCTTGGCCGCAGTGCCGTTCAGATAATCCACCAGGTTGTTCATCATATGGATTCATCTCCTTTCATGTCCAGTTTAAAATCAGGATATTGAGCGTACCAGTCCGCGCTGCAGGCGTCATAGGACGCATAGAACGCATCCCCGCGGCGATCCGGCAGGTCAAACAGTTCCTTGAGATCGGAAGCAAGCTTTCTGGAAAAAGTCACGCTGCCCTTTACATTCAAATGCTGCCAGTCCGCGAAATCGGAGGAATAGCGCAATCCATAGCGCAGGTCCGGATGGTTGTAGTTAATGCCGTCAATTCCATACTCCCCGGCGATGCTCCAAAGCGCGTTGTAAAACATATGGTCGCTGGCATAGTCCGGGTTCGGCATGCCGATCAGAAGGAGCTTGATCCCCTCCGCCTGTGCCAATTCGAAAATCCGCCTGACGTATTCCTCCTCGCGCACGTTCATATTGCGCTTGATGTCCGTCCAGACAAGGGAGGGGCGCTGATGATGGTTTGTTTCATCCATCTCTATGTACCCCTTCCAGGCTGCGCCCCGTCCGCCGTTGTCCGGCGGAAAACAAAAGTCGCTCACAGAAAGCCTTTGATAGTTGCTGTGCACCTCCGGCAGGCCAAGAATATAACCGATTGCGTCTTCAGGGCGTTCCACGCAGGCCAGCATCGCGCCGATGCGGTTTTCAAGCCCCCAGATGCCGTAGGTCGAGAGAATGGTGCGGCCGCGCCTGGTGTAATCACGGCTATAGACAGCCGGCTTTGCGTCCAGCAGGATGACCTTCGGCCTCTGGGTCTTCAGCGCTTCACGAATGGTATAGTAGCTGACCCAGAAGGGCTGCTCCGCGCTGCACAGGTTGTATGATGCGATGCCATATTCCGACCAGAGGGTATTGGTATTGATGCCCGCGTAGGCGAGGCTTGTCCCCACGGACAACACATCCACGATGTTTTGGGGCTGGGCATACAGGTTTATCATGCTGCAAACGCCATAGTCGTGCTTCGGCGTCAGCACATAGGTGGCGTACACGACCAGCAAAACGGCCGACAGGGCAAAGCAAACCAGGCGAAACCAAAAGGCGCCCGTCTGTTTTGCGCGGCCTGTCATGATGTTACCCCCTAAAACTGCGTGTAAAGAAACGCCTGAGCATCGTAACCGGAGCCATAAATACCAAAGACCAAAATCGAAAGCAGCAACATCAGCAGCAAGGGCCAGCGCACCAGGATGCCTGCGTTCAGAAAGCGGGCATCCATGTCTTTCTTTCGCTCACAGAGCAGGTCGACCACCAGCGCCACAAGCAGGCCCGCGCCGGCAATGCCCCACTCAAGAAGCGGCATCACTGATGTCATCTTCTCGGAAAACGCAGAAAAATCCCAAGTTGAAAAGCTCTGCCTGAGCAAAAAGAAACCTTGCGCCGCGCTGTTGGTAAAGGCAAAAAACTGCGCCAGCAAAATCAGCAGCCAGGTGCGCACCAGCCGCACGACCGTCATCCACCCGCCCCTGGGCAGTTTCAATCTGCGGCGCATTGCCTTCCAGACCGGATCAAGCAGCATGGAGGTAGCCATGACGACCCCGAAGTAAGCGCCAAAGATCAGCGCGTTTACATTGGCTGTGTGCCATATGCCAATGAACACAAAGACCAGAAACGTGGCCAGGGCGCTGGGCAGCGCCAGGCCCACCCTCTTTCCGAGCGTCTTTGAAGCGCCTTTGCTCAGCGCAAGCGAGGCGGAGGAAGTCGTCAGCGGGTATAGCAGATACGAGCGAAACCACGCGCCCAGGGTGATGTGCCATCTGCGCCAGTATTCCGCTACGCTTCGGGAAAAGAACGGCCGCCGGAAATTTTCCGGCAGTTCAATGCCCAGCATACGGCTAAGGCCGCGCACCACATCCATGCCGCCTGAAAAGTCCATGTAGAGCCGAATCGCAAACAAGACCACGCCACCGAGCACAAACCAGCCGGGCAAAGCGTTGTTCTCAGTTAACAGCGCGGAAGTCGTCGCGGCCAGCCGGTCAGCAATCACCAGCTTTTTAAAATAACCCCACAGCAAAAGCTGAAAACCCGATACAAATTGTTCAGGCTCAAACCGATGTCCCTCCAGCAGCTGATGGCCCAGTTCTTTCCATGTGGAGATAGGTCCCTGCGAAAGCTGCGGGAAATACCCCGCGAACAGCCACACCCTGAGCGGGTTGTGCTGCGCCTGCACCTTGCCCCGGTATACATCGATCAGATAGCCCACCGACTGGAAAGTAAAGTAGCTCAAGCCCAGCGGCACAGCCATCCCCCAAACGGAAAAACCAAACCAATCTGAAAAAACCGGTTGGTACTTGATCAGCATCATCGCGCCCAAATTCAGCATCAGAAGCAATGTCAGCAGCAGCTTGCGCATCCGCACGCCCCTAAGCGCCTGAAGCCCCAGTCCGCCCGCCCACACTGTCAGCGCGACGATCGAAAGATGGGCCGCGCTCTGCCAGCCGGAAAGCGCGACAAACACCAAACTGGCCGCAAGCAACGCAACCCACCGGATCTTCAGCGGAAAAAAATAGTAAACAATAAGTACCGCGGCGGAAAAGACCAGGAAGTCAAGGGAGAGGATGCTCACGTTCCACCTCCCGCTTCAGCTCAAGACGGTCAAGCTTGCCGCTGCCTGTGCGCGGCAGGTCTTCGCGGCACAGCAGTTTGTCCGGCATCATGTACTTGGGAAGAGATGTTCTTAACGCGTTTTTCAGCGTTTTTATGTCTGTTTCGCCTGTGTACGCGCCGACAATCATCTCCTGCCCGGCGTCGTAGTAACAGCAGGCCAGCACCACGCCGTCAACCGCATTCATGGCGCACTCAATCTCACCAAGCTCTATGCGATGGCCCTTTCGCTTGATCTGGCTGTCCCGCCGCCCGAGGAACATCAGCTCGCCGCGCTCGTTGTACTCAGCCATATCGCCCGTTTTGTAGATCACCTCCGGAAACTGTGGTCTGAAAGGGTTTTGCACAAAGGCTTCCGCTGTCGTCTCCGGCGCATTGTAGTAACCGGTTGACAGGCAGGTGCCGCTGACGCAAATCTCTCCGTCAATCAAATAGATCCGTGTGTTCGCACAAGGAAAACCGATGGGCAAGCTGTCCGTATCCGCAAAATCCCGGTCCACGCGATACCAGGTGCAGACATCCGTGATCTCGGTCGGCCCGTACATGTTCACGTAATCCGCGTCCGGCAAACCGGCTTTCCAGAGATTCATCGTCCGGCAGGGCATGACCTCTCCGCAAAAGAACACCCGTTTTAAATCAGGCAGGATCCCTTCAGCCAGCACACCCGAGCTCGCCACAGCCGTCAGCGCGGAAGGCACCCAAAACAGGGTGTCGATTTTCTGAGCAATCAATGTCGCTATCAGCCGCCTGGGGAACAAAAACTCAGCGCGCGGGATGATGTATACGCTTCCCGCCAGACGCATGGCACAGTAAATATCCAGGACGGAATTGTCAAAGTAGAAAGGCGCCTGACTCCCGAAACGCACGCCTGCGGGCAATCTGAGCTCCGTGCAAGCCCATTCCACAAAGTCAACCACGCTGCGGTGCGCAATGGAAACGCCCTTGGGCATTCCGGTGGAGCCGCTGGTAAACAACACATACAGGAGGTCGCTGTCAATATGCGTTTCGCGGCGCTTCCTGAGCAAGGCTTCATCCACACAGGAAGGAATCTCCTCGATTGCGCAGACCGGCGCAGCTGCGGACAGCTCCCGGGCGGCTTGCAAATGATTTGCCTCACACACAATCAGCGCAGGCTTCAGGACGTCCATGATCATCTGCATCCGCGCCTGCGGCATGGAGGAATCCAGCGGCGTATAGAAGCACCCGGCATATACCGCGCCAAGCATCGCAGCCACACAGTCTGGCCGCTTCTCCATGAAAATCAGCACCGGGGACTGGGCGGGGACCCGCGCTGCGATCCATGAGCCAATTTCCTGCGACCGTTTGTAAAGGCCTGCCCATGTCAGGCATTCGTCCGGCGCATCATAGGCGACCGCGTCCGGCGCGCGGCGCGCGGCAGCCTCAAGCCATTCCAGCACGCACCGCGTCATGCTTCTTCCCGATGCTGACGCACGAGCGCGAGCATCGCCTCAGCGCTGTTGAAATTCTCAGGCTCAATGTCCCCCGTGGTGATGCGTATGTCAAAGGCGACATTCAGCGCAGCAATAATCCGCATCAGGTCAAGGGAATCGATCCATCCCTGGTCGATCAGTCCTGTCTCCGTCTCAAAGTCGATCTCATCATTGATTTCTGAAAGCACTTCCAAAAGTGTTTTCATGTCATCCATCAAACATACCCCCTGTGAACGCTGTTCCAAAATGTTTTCATGTCATCCGCATTATACACCCCCTGTAAACGTTTTTCAAAAAGGGTTCCGGAACGAGGCTTCCGTGGAAAAGCATCCCGGAGAAGGAAGCCTCCGCCAGGATGAAAGCAATGTCAATCGTTGATGCGCTTCCGGGTATCCGGATCAAAAAGATGAAGCTTGGCAGGATTGGGCTCAAGCAGCAGCTCCTTTTCCGCAGGGGCTGTTTCTCCGGCATACTTGACCACAGCGACCTTCCGGCCGATGCGAACATAGATCAGGTAGGCGTCGCCCAGCGGCTCGATCGAGTCCACTTGAACGGGAATGGCATCCGCGCCCTCCTGCACCAGCTCAAAGTCCGAAGGGCGGATGCCCAGGTTGACCTTCCGGCCTGCATAGGCCTCCAAAGAGGCTTGCGCGCTCTGCGGCGCGCGGATGCGGAAAGCCCCCCCGTCCAGCACCAGCCACCCATTTTCCTGTCTGACATCGCAGGAAAAGATGTTGATTTGTGGCGTTCCCAAAAAGCTTGCGACAAATTCATCGGCAGGATGATTGTAGAGCTCATTGGGTGATCCCTGCTGCATGATGAGGCCATCCTTGAGCAACACGATCCTGTCAGCCATGGTCATGGCCTCGGTCTGGTCGTGGGTCACATAGATCGTGGTGATGCCCAGCTGCTCCTGGATTTTCTTCAGCTCATAACGCACCTGCTCGCGCAGCTTGGCGTCAAGGTTGCCCAGCGGTTCGTCCAGCAGAAACACCTGCGGGTCACGCACCAAAGCGCGCCCCAGCGCGACGCGCTGGCGCTGGCCGCCGGAGAGTTCCGCAGGACGGCGCTCCAGCAGCGGCTCAATGGACAGCATCTCCGCCATATAATCCACACGCCTGTCGATTTCCGCTTTCGGAATTTTCTTGGTCTTGAGCGCGAATGACATGTTCTCCCGCACGGACATGTTGGGATACAGGGCGTATTCCTGAAACACCATGGCAATGTTGCGCTCCTGGGGAGGAACGAACGTCTTGTTCTTTCCCTTGTCGCCGACAGATGTCATCACCTCATCATCAAAGCGGATCTCGCCGCTTGCCGGATGAAGCAGGCCCGCAATGCAGTGCATGGCCGTAGACTTCCCGCAGCCGGAGGGACCAAGGAACACGCAGAACTCGCCATCCTTGATGTCCAGGCTCAGATCCTTGATCACATAGGTCTTTTTTTTGTTGTAGGACACGCTCATGTCCCTGATCGTGATGGAAGCCATACAATCAACCTTTCTGACAAGTTACCTGCCAAAGCTCTCTACTTCAATGCCAAAGCCATACTCATACAGCGGCTCCGCGATGTCCTTGGGAAGGTCCTCCCGCTGGGCAAGCACCTGCTCCATGCGCGCAGGGATCTGGAACGGCAGCTTGCCGGTGATGGCGGCCTCGCCAAACAGCGCTTCCGCCACAGCCTGCGCGCCACAGGTCACGCCGGGGCGGTAAGCCAGCAGCAGGCTGTCCGCCGCATCGGCAAGGGGCGTGAGCACATAGGCGCGGTTCATGAGCACCACGGCGATCACGTTCGCCCCCGCGGCATTCAGCGCCCCGACAAGCCGTAGCTGCTCTTCAGGAAATTCCAGCGTGGCGGTGCCCCAGGAGGGTTCGTGGGTACCGCTCTTTTCACCCACGACCACCACGGCGGTCATGCCGCTCAAATCGGCAGGAACGGACGCCGCATCGGTGATATAGGTCACGTTCTCCACACCGGCTTTTTCCTGCAGGGCTTCCAGAATCGTGGTTCCCCTAAGCTCCATGGGCTCCTTGGCCGTCCATCCGCTGTTGAGCGCGCGGACATTGTCCGCCAGCTCACCGGCAACAATGAAGGATTGCCCTGCAAGGGATACGGCGTTTTCATACTTCACCAGCGTCAGGGACCTTGCGGCAGCTTCCCTGGCAACGGCCCTGTGTTCATCACAGCCCAGCACCCTGGCCGCGTTGTCAGCATCCACATAGGGGTTTTCAAAAATACCCAATTGAAACTTGGCAATCAGTATGCGGCGGCAGGCATCCGTCAAACGCTCCTCGTCCACGCCGTCCACCAAATGCGCGGTGGACCGAACGCCTGCTCCCCCGAGAATGTCCGCGCCGGCATTGGCGGCGCCAACAAAGTTGAGCCCCCAGTCCGTCTGGATGATCCCAGTATATCCCAGTTCGCCGCGCAGGAGGTCCGTCATCACAGCGGAGGACTGGTCAGCGTATTTCTCCACCGCGTCGCCGCCAAGAAACGGCACGGTGGAATAGCCATAGGGCATCACCGCGGCAGCGCCCGCATCAATGGCCGCCCTGAACCCTGCCAAATGCAGCTCTATGGAGTCCTCCTGAATGACCAGCGGCGTGCCGTCCACGCCGTCTGTCTGCGCGCCCGAACCGGGAAAATGCTTCACCGTTGCAATCACGGAGTCCGCCGTGAGTTCGCTCCCGCCCTGCAGCGCCCGGACTGCAGCCACGATCAGCGCTTCGACTACCCCGACGTCCTCGGAATAGCATTCCTGGTTGCGGCCCCAGCGCGGGTCTGTAATCAGGTCGGCATCCGGCGAAAGCGCCATGCGCACGCCGACGGCCAGCAGCTCATTCCTGATCACTGTGTTGAGCCTGGCCACCAGCTCCGCATCGTTTGCCGCGCCCTGGTTGATTTCGTCAGGAAGAAAAGTGGCGTCGCTGACAAAGGCCGCCCCGATCTCCGTATCCATGGAAAAGACAATCGGGATGCCCAGCGGAGCGCTCTCCGACAGCTCCTGAATCTCATTGGTGCGCTCCGCCGCGTCCTTCGCGCTGTCAAACAGGTACTCATACACCAGCGCGAAACCGACGTTGTTGTTCGTAAACCAGCTGTCCTTTTTGCTGACCAGCGTCAAGTGCACCATTTGGGCCGCTTTCTGCAGGGCATCCATTTGGCTTAGCAGGTTTTCCGCGCGGTCCTCGGCAGAGAGTCTCCAATCCTCATAAGGATCAAGCACACCGTTGCCGTTCAGGTCTTTGAACCGGTAGCCGTCCGCCTCAATCATTTGCTTCACGCGGGCTGCCAGCTCCGGCTGTTCATAAGCTTCCCCAGCCAGCGCCGCGGACAGCATGGATAAAGTCAGCCCGATCGCCACCACAAGAGCGCCTGTCCTTTTGAATCCGTTTCTCATCATGTTCTCCTCGCCTCCTCATTCATCACGATGCGGTCACCGCGCCGCTCATCTGCCCGCTGATCAGGTATTTTCCCATGAAGATATACAGCACCAATACCGGCAATGCCAGAATCAGGGAACCCGCCATCTGCACGTTAAACTCCGCCGCCATCGTTCCCGCCAGTTCGTTCAGTGCGATGGTCGCAGGTTTTGAGTCGTATCCGCCCAGCACAAGCGCGAACAGCATTTCGTTCCATATGGATGTGCATTGGAATACAAACACGGTAATCGTTGCGATTTTTGTGTTTGGCAGCACGATCTTGCGGTAGATCCGCCACATGCCGTTGCCGTCAATCATCGCCTGTTTGATCAAGGCATCCGGCACATCTGCGTAATAGCCGCGCATCATGACCGTGCACATCGGCATGCCGAAGATCGAGTGAACCATCACCAGCCCCCAGACATTGTCATACAGGTCAAGGGCGTTGATGTTTTGAAGCAGCGGAATCAGAATCGCCTGAAAGGGCAGGTAGGTTGCCGCCACCAGGGCGATAAAAAACACATTGTTGAGTTTGAACCTCCACTTGCTCAGCGCATAAGCGCAGACAGAGCCGAGAAAAACGGAACCCGCCGCGCCGAAGAGCGTGATCAGCAGCGAGGTCATCAGCGGCAGCCCGAGTTCCTCCATGGCGCTGGCGTAACCTTCCAGCGTCCACCGGGAAGGCGGCGTAATGGGCGTGGACGTCATGACCTCGCTGTTGGTCTTAAAGGATGTCACCACCGTTCCCCAGAAGGGCAGCATATAAAAGACCAGAAACAAAACCATGAGAAGATAGTACACCGTCTTCAGCACAGGCATGCGCCACCTGGGCCTGATCCGCAGCGCCTGCGCCTGCTGGCCGTCCTTGCTCCTCTCAATGCTGTTCACATGATGTTGCATTTCCTCATGTCCTCCTGTTGGTCCAATACGTCAGCGGCAAGATCAGCACCAGCACCAGCGCCAGCAAAAAGCAGCTGATGGCCGCGGAGTAGGCGAAATTGTTGCTCTGGAACGCCTCATTGTACATCCAGATCGGCAGCGTCCAGGCAGAGGACGTGGTATAGCCTACCAGCGAAACGATAAAGTCAAAGGAGCGCAGCGCGTACATCGCAAGGATCGTGATGCAGCTGCCCATGGCGCCCTTCAGCTGCGGGATGATCAGTTTCAGGTAAATCCGGGGCATGTATGCGCCGTCCAGCTTGGCGGCGTTGATGATGTTGGTCGGCACGTTCTTGATGGCGGCCAGGAAAATCACTGCCACATAGCCTGAGAACTGCCACACCATCGCGATGATGATCGACGGCATGATGGTTCTGTTTGAGGAAGCCCACATCAGGCTGCCGTGTTTCATCGCCGCGGATACGTCCACGCCGAGCATCGACAGGAAGGAGTTCAGCACCCCGCCAGTGGGACGATACATATACGCCCATACCGTGCCGGTCACCACAAAAGACAGCGCAAAGGGCAGCAAAATCAGCGTGCGGAACACAGCCGTTCCGCGCAGCCCCTGGTCCATCAGCAGCGCCAAGCCCAGGCCCAGCAGCAGGCACAGCGGAATCAGGGAAAACAGCAGGAGCGTATTCTTCAGCGTCGGCCAAAAGCTGTCGCTTGAAAACATGCGCGCATAATTCCCAAAGCCGCCCCAGCCGTAACTGGCTTCCAGATCGCCTGCCTGCCAGTCGGAGACCGAGACCCACAGGTTCCAGCCGAGGGACACGTACACAAAGTAAATCAGCAGCGCCGCCGGGATGCAGATCCAGATCAGCGGGTGCCTGCTTAAGAATCCGCTGACCGGAGCGACCGCCCTGGGAGCGAATCGCTTCAAAAGCTGATAGCAGAGAATGACCGCCATGACAATCAGAATGATCCTCCAGAACCTGTCGCTGGAGAAGGTCATATACCTTAAGTTTTCAAAGAATTCGGTCATTTGCTCCATGGTCGGTACCTCCTCTCCCTGAAAAAAACAGGAGCAGGATGTCGAAGCTGACAGCGGCTCAGGGCAAAAACCACACCGTCAATCCCGCCTCATCCTGCTCCGGCTGTCGCTCACTCTTCGTAGCTGAGGCCCCAGCCATAGTCATACAGCGGGTTTTCCAGGTCGAAAGAAACATCGCCCTGCTGGTTGTTGACAGACTGCATGTCACGCGGGAACTGCACAGGCGTCTTGCCGGTAGGGTTGTTGATGCCGTACAGCGTCTCGGCAATGGCGATGCCTCCCTGGGAACCGGGATAATAAGCTGCGAGAACTGCGTTGGTGTTCTCGTCGCACCAGGTGAGGATATAGGGGCGGCCGCCGGTCATCACGGTCACGATGGGTTTGCCGCTGGCTTTGGCAACTTCAAGAATCTCCTGCTGACTGGGGGTGATTTCAAGGGTGTCGTAGCCCCATGGCGGATCATGCTGATAGCTGGGCTCGCCCACGGACACGATGATAAGGTCCGCTTCCTCAGCCAGCTGCCCGATGCGCTCCAAATGATCCGCTTCGTAGATGACTTTGGTGTTTTCGCCCGCGTATTCGGCAAGGGCTTCCGCGATGCTCAAACCCTTTTGTGAGGAGGACCAGCCGCCCACCAGGGAGTCCATATCGCCTGCGCGCGGCCCGGCAACCAGAATGGTCTGCGTCGCGCTGGCGTCAAGCGGCAGGATGCCATCGTTCTTGAGCAGCGTCATCGCTTCTCTTGCAGCCTGGAGGCTCAGTGCCTGACTTTCCTCATTGCCCACGAAGGAAACAGCATGCTCAACATCACAATAGGGGTTTTCAAAAACGCCCATCTCGAATTTGACCTTGACGATACGGGCAGCGGCAGCCGTTAAAATGGCCTCGTCAATCTTTCCGTCAACCGTATATTCTTCCATGTAGTCGATCAGGCGGATGCTCTCGCCGCCGATGCCATCGACGCGGCTCTGGGTCACACCGATCAGGATGGCCTCCTCATCCGACACTTCCTCGCCGGTCATGGTGCCAAGCGCCTCCTGAATGGCCCAGATCATGCCCCAATCCGTCTGAATGATGCCTTCAAAACCCATTTCACTGCGCAGCAGATCCTGCAAAGTAGCCTTGGAGCCGATGGCGGAATTCTCCATATCCAGGGCCAGCGGCACTGAATAATACGGCATGATGGAGGCGATATTGACTTCCAGCGCGGCGTAGTAAGGCTTCAGGTGAATCCGCATCATCTCCTCGCTGGAGATAATGGGCGATGTGTCCTTGCCGTCCATCTGCGGGCCGGCTCCCGGGAAATGCTTCATGCAGGCCACGATGGAGCCGATATTCAGCCCGTCTGCGCCATTCTGAAAGGCGATCACCTGTGCGGTGACCATCCGCGTCACCAGGTCCGGATCCTCGCCGAAGGTCTCCATGACACGGCCCCAGCGGGGTTCGGAAGCAATGTCCGCCTCCGGAGACAGCGTCATGCGCACGCCGATGGCGATATGCTCCTCGCGGGCGATCTCAGCCAGCTTGACAACCAATTCCTCATTGCGGGTGGCAGCCATCGCGAGATTATGCGGGGTAACGGTCGCGCCGGTCACATAGCTCAGGCCGTGCACGGAGTCCATGGACACCAATACCGGAATACCCAGACGGGAACCTTCCGCAAATTCCTGGATGGTATTCATGGAAGTGGCGGCCGCTTCCACGCTGTTCAGCTCCCGGATCAGCAGCATGCCGACCCCCTCGGTTTTGCACCATTTTTCAAGATAGGACGGTATCGAACCATCGGCGCGGGGGAGATAGGTGGGATGCTGCATCTGGGCGATCTTCTCGCGCGCGGTCATCTGGCTTACCAGGTCATTGGCGCGGGTCTGCGCATCCTGCCGCCAGTCCTCATACACATCAAGCTCGCCGTTGCCATTCAGGTCAATAAACCGGTAACCATCCGCCTCGATCGTGGATTTTACGCGGGGATTGAGCACAGGCTGCTCATCGCCCCCGCCTTGCGCCATGCCGGGCATCATTGCGCCTGCCATCAGGACGGCTGCGGCGATGCACAGGCCGCGTTTCCAAAAATTTTTAGTCAACAAGGTTCCAGTCTCCTTTCACGCCGGATTCTTTAAGGATGTTCACGATTCTGTTCGCGAAGTATTCCGCATCATGATCCGAGGAGGTTGCGAACTCCTGAATTTGAACCTGAAGGCTGGTGGAGGCGCTCCAGGGCAGCGCAGTCCCATGGGTGAAGCTTGGATATACCTTTGTGCTTTCCGCAATCAGTTCGTTTTTGAAGCGGAGGGTCAGCGCGTTGTAGATTTCGTCAGGGGTGTCGCTATAAGGCGAGATGGATTCCTTCAGCGTTGAGAAGGCTGTCTGGACGCTGGGCGTGGAGACATTGTAAGCCCACCTTACACCGCCTTCCACGTCGGCGGAATCATTGCTGACAACAAAACCATCGATGCACATGCCAAACCATCCGTCCGTGCCGGGGAAGGTAAACACGCCGTAATCCTCGCCATAGACCTGTCCCATGCTGGTCATCAGCGGCTGCATCCATGCGCCCATGATCTGCATCGCATAGGTGCCCGCCACCACCTGGCCGGACGCCTCATACCAATCGCGGCTGGAATGGTCAGGCGCTACATAATCCATCAGTTTTGCGTAGGTTGATAGCACGGAGGTCACTTCCTCCACGCTGTAAATTCCGTCGATAAAATTCTCATAGATCTGCGCATCGGTGCCCAGCATGATGTTCTCAAACACCTGGCACGCAGGCCAGCCCTTGCGGTCTCCCAGATCCAGGGGATATTCGCCATCCGGCATGGCTGCGGCCAGCTGGTCGCAGATCGCCCAGAATTCGTCCCAGGTGATGTCCTCGTGATCCGGAACCTCGACGCCATATTTTTCAAACACATGAATATTGTAGAAAATAACGTTGGTCTTGTGGATGCCGATCGGCACGATATACTTGTTGCCATCGGACGCTGTGGACAATTCTTCCATGCCGGGCAGGGCGCGCCCCGCAAGATTGGCGTATTCCCACACATCGTTCAGGTTCAGCAGCAGATTTGAGGACAGGTAAGGCTCGATCTCCTGGCCGGGGTGCGCCTGGAAAGTCTCGGGGCTCTTGCCCGCCTGTTGCAGCACTTTGACTTTCATCACCATGGCGCCGCCGGCGCCGCCGGGGATGGCATTGGACTTTGCCCTGATATTGCTGTAGCTGTCCGAGAAATCATTGACAACGCTCTCAACGGCGTCCTTCTCGCCGCCGGCTGTCCACCAATGGTACACATTGATGGTCCCTTTGGCGTCCACATCCTCCAGGATGGCCGGAATATCCATGTCGGCCACATCTTTTTTTTCTTTCTTCGCCGCCGCTCCGCCAATGGGCAGCGCGCCCAGAACAAGCGCAAGAACCAGTGCGAGCAGGCCGGCTTTTTTCAGCTTCATACACACAACAGTCTCCTCTTTACCTTATTCCACAAAGGTCAATGTTCCCCAAAGGCTGGGATTCCTGTCCACGTCGTGCATCGCCGGCGTACGGTCGCGGCCGTCAAGCCTGGCGGAGGACTGAATCCGCAAACTATGAATGCCGGGGCAGGGCAGATCCACATCCAGAATAGAGAAATCAAAGCCCACCGTCATGCCGGCTGCCGGCACCAGCCGGGGAATATCCGCGTTTGAAAGATTGTGCAGCGGAATCTTGCCTTCCCAAACGATACCGCCGTCTACCTTGACGATCGCGCCCTCGTAGTCATCAAATACCAGCTCATCGCCATATTCGCCCCGCGTGCCCCAGCCCTTGTTGTCAGCGATCATCTCACGATCCACATAGATAAAGAAATCATAGTTGTTGTTGAACTGGTCAGCGGACTGCACGATGCGCCAATCGGTGGCGGTGTATTCCGTCCGCTCGGGATCCGCCAGGGGGTCGGTGCTCAGGAACAGGATGACGGAATCCAGCTCGTCCAGCGGAAAACCTTCACGGTACACAAGCGGCGTATCGTCCATAATCTTCATGGCGACATAAAGGTTTTCCTCATCCCACATCACATAGATCTCCATGGAGCAGTCCTCCACCCCATCCCAATGCTCAATCTGATCGATAATCTGGCTTTGGTCATCAATCTTCAAACCCCGCGCAGTGTCCCACTCGCTGAGGTCACCGTCGATCACGACGTTCTGAGCCTTTGGCGCTTCCAGATTTTTGCCCTCCGTATAAGCCAGGACGGAAGTTGCAAAACACATGATCAATGTGATTGCCGCCAGCAGAGAAATCTGTTTTTTCATAAAAGGTTTTCCTCCTTCAACAACTTCGCGGGCGTATGTTTCCGCGCACTTTCCAAAAACTATTGTATCAAACCCACAGTGAGCGCAGACGCAAAAATTCTGACCGCCTGATTGCAAAAACATAACTCAGGCGCATTCAATAAGAAATTCCGGCACAAAGAATGGGCATATCCGGCACTGAATGCCAAGATCGATAATATGTTTTGGTTTTTACCATGATTATGATATACTCTCCGGTGCAGCGATGTAAGGTGGTATCCGACATGAAACTGAGCATAAAAATAATGCTGATCTTTTCCTGCATGATGCTCGTCGCCCTGTTGATCTTCTCCTACAGCGCGGCACAGATCAACATCAGCGGCGCGAGAGCATATACAGTTTCCCGCTTCAGAAACATGAGCGTCAGCATCGCCAGGGACATCGAGCAGGATTTTTCGATGATGCAGTGGACGATGCGGGAGCTTACCGGCAACATCACCTTCATGTCCGCCCTGAACCAGTTCGTCCGGGATGACAGTGAGGATCAGAAAATGGGCATTGCGGCCAGCAAAGCCGCCATCTCGCAGTTTTATCAGTCTCCGTTGGTGGACAACTATTTCCGGGTGTCCTTTTATACGCGGGAAGGTCTGTTTATTACCAGCCATGTGGACAAGGCGGATACGCTGATGAGCGGAACGGCGGAGGCGGCTGAGGTGATATGCGCGCTGCCGTGGCTGGACAAAGCGGATGCAAGCTCATCCCATGTCATCCTTTCTCCTCACAAGGACTACCTCTCCCCGCACCGTGAAACGCTGGTGTACGGCATTGTGCAGCGTGTGCTCTATAAGGGAAAGCCCCTCGGGTATATCGAAATCAGCAATGAATGCTTTGATCTGGAACGCATCACGGGCTTCCTGGACAGTTCGCATGTCGTTGTTCAGGCAATCTTCGGAGATGGGGCGATGCTTTTTTCAAACAGAGGCCAGCTGCTTCCCTGGTCTTTGGAGATGCCTGTCGATGCGCTGACAAGCGTGGGCCCGACCGCAGACAGCGCGGCTTTTGATGTGCTGCACACCACGATTGACAGCATGGACCTTCATCTGTACATCGCCCAGGACAGCAGGATCGCCAAAACTGGAAATGAGATGCTGCGCCGGAATCTGTATCGCCAGGCCTTGTATATCATCTTGCCAACGATTGTGCTGATCTCGCTGCTTTCCTTCAGCCTGACAAGGTCAATCCGCAGGCTGACGAAAAAGGTACGGCAGATTCCCACAAAGAAGATGCTCGGCAGCGACAAAGTCTCCGTGCGGGAGCTGACGGCAACCGTTTCCTCCCGCACCGACCAGGAAATATATGAGCTGGAGCAGGTTTTCAACAAAATGCTGCTCCAGCTGCGTGACAGCACCCTCGATGAATTAGCCTCGCGCGAAGGCGCCCTGAAGGCCCGTCTCAGCGCGCTGCAGGCCCAGATCAATCCCCATTTTGTCTACAACACGCTCAACATTATCAGCGCAAAATCCATGGAAAGCGGAAATTATGACGTCATTGAAATCTGTGAGCAGTTTGCCAACATGCTACGCTACTCCACGGACACCCATACCAGCACCGCAACCATGCGCGAGGAAATCGAAAATGCGCGCAACTATCTGTTGCTGGCAAAGGCGCGCTACGAAGACAGCCTGGAATACATCATCGACGTGCCGGAGGAGTTGAACAGCATCTGCATTCCAAAGCTGACGCTGCAGCCACTGGTTGAAAACGCCTTAATCCACGGCTTCAACGGCAATAACATCCTGCGCAAGCTGTCAATCACGGGATATATTGCGCAAAAGCAGCTGATTCTTGAAATCCGCGACAACGGCACGGGCTTTTCCGAAGACACGCTTGAGGTCCTGCGCGGCCGCATTCAGGATATTGAGGAAGGCAAGCTGTCGGTCGAGGATACCGGCAAGCACATCGGCCTGATCAATACCTGCCTGCGATTGTATTACTACAGCAAGGGCGCCATGCGCATCGCGATACGTAACGATGGCGGCGCAGTCGTCACCATCAGCATGCCCATCCCCTGAAACATCAAAAGCGGGATCGCCGGCTGACGCGGCATGCGCATCACTCATGCCTCAGCGCCAATACAGGCAGCAGCCTGGAAGCCTTGTTCGCCGGATACAGGCCAAACACAACGCCGATCGTAAGGGAGAAAACAAGCGCCACCGCCGTGATAAAGGGCGAAATCCGAAGCGTCATCTTCAGCATGGGGGACAGCAAATGGGTGCCCAGAACGCTGACGCCAAGGCCCAGCAAGCCGCCAATCAGGCTGACCACCAGGGCTTCTACCAGGAACTGGCTGAGAATATTGCGCCGGGAAGCGCCGATGGCTTTGCGGATGCCGATCTCGCGCGTACGCTCGGAAACCGATACCAGCATGATGTTCATGATGCCAATGCCGCCCACCAGCAGGGAGATCGCCGCGATGCCGCCCAGCATCAGGGTCAGCGTGGCCGTGGCTGTGTTCAGCGTTTCCAAAGCAGTGGTCTGGTTGTAGATATTGTAGGTGGTTGAGGAAGAAGCGCCTACCATCAGCGCGTCCATGTAGGCGGTCAGGCTTTCCTGCGCGGTATCGACTTCTTCTGCTGACAAAGCGGACACATACACGCTGTTGATGCCTTTTCGCTGGAACAGCCGCTCCCCGATCGTATAAGGAATCAGGATCAGGTTATCCCCTGAACCTGCCATGCTGGTCCCGATTTTATCCAAAATGCCCACCACCGTAAAAGGATATCCCTTCCAGGTGAAGGTTTCCTCCACAACGCCGGCGCTTCCGAACAGCTCCTCCGCCGCCTCCTGTCCCAATACCGCAACAAAGCTGCGGTTGTTCACATCAGGCTCCGTCAGAAAGCGTCCCTGCGCCAGGGTGTAATTGCGTATCACATCATAGCCGGGGGTGGTGGCGATGATGGAGCCGTCCTCATACTGCTGGAGGCCTGCCTTGAGCGTGCCTGAGCTCATGGAAACCGGGCTTGCCTGCGCCACGCCCTCCAGGGTGCGCATCTCTTGCACCCGCTGCAGGGTAATGGGGTTGTTGCGGCGCATGTTTATGTTGACGCTCAGCAGGTTAGTGCCCATTTTTTGAATGCTGTCGCTGACGGATTGATTGGCTCCCTGGCCAATGGACACCAGAATCACCACGGACGCAACCCCGATGATGATGCCGAGCATCGTTAAAAAGGAGCGCATTTTGTTGCTCAGGATGGATTTGAACGCCATTTGAATTGATTGCATCGTTTCTTATCCCTCCTGGTCTTCTTCCTGCTGGATTTTGCCGTCCACAATGCGCAGCGCGCGCTGCGCGCGGGCGGCAATCCCCGGGTCATGGGTAATCAGAACAATGGTGTTTCCCTGCGTGTGGAGCTGTCCAAACAAATCCATGATCTCCGACCCGGTGCCCGTATCCAGGTTACCGGTGGGCTCATCCGCCAAAATCAGTTTCGGCTTTGCCACCAGCGCCCGGGCGATCGCCACCCGCTGCTGCTGGCCGCCTGAAAGCTGCGCGGGCCGGTGCTTCATGCGGTCAGCCAGGCCGACGCTGCCTAGCGCTTCCTCAGACCGCTGCCGCCTCTGCTTGCGGCCGATGCCCTGATAGACGAGCGGAAGCTCCACATTCTCCAGCGCGCTCAGCCTTCCCAGCAGATTAAAGCCCTGAAAGATGAATCCGATGTGTGTGCTGCGAAGCCGGGCAAGCTGCCTGCCGGAATATTTGCTGGTGTCCGTTCCCGCCAGGCGGTAGGTGCCGCTGTCCTGAACATCCAGGCAGCCGATAATGTTCATCAGGGTTGATTTCCCGCTGCCGCTGGGGCCGATAATGGCCACATATTCGCCGTTTCCAATGTCAAAGCTGACCTCGTTGAGCGCGTGAACCTTCTCTCCTCCCAGCTGATAACACTTGCTGATATCCCGCATTTGGATCATGGGCGCTGCCCTCCGCTGGGCGGTTGGAAATTGCCGCCAGGCCCGCCTCCAGGGAAATCCATCTGCCCAAAGTCAGGCATCTGTCCGAAGTCCGGCATTCCTTGGCGCCGATTATTGTCCGGCTGCAAAGCGCTGGTCCGCACCAGCACCACGTCCCCCGCCTGAAGGCCGGAGGTGACCGCCGCATGGGTGGCATCGGAAAGCCCCAGCTTCACATAGGTCTTGACCCCCGTTTGAACAGCGTCGGCAGCCAGCGTTTTATCCTTTAACATCACGTAATTTCCCTGCCTGTCGTTCATGATGGCGGACAAGGGCACCAGCACCGAACCTGCTTCTTCGCCGACAGTCAACGTCATGGTGCCGTTCATGCCGCTCAACAGGCGGCTGTCCTCCCGCACCGACAGCGTGACCGTATAATTGGTGATGCCTGACGTGGTGTTTCCCAAACGGGAGATGCGCTCCACCCTGACTGACAGCGGAATATCCGACAAGGCATCCAAAATCACTGTTCCCTCCTGCCCTTCCATCACAGTCAGGATATCCAGCTCGTCCACCGATACATCCATCATAAAGGCCTGCTCAGGGTACAGCTTCAGCAGGCAGTCGCCCTCTTTGAGCGTCTGCCCTGTCAGCGCGCTGACCTCTGCTACGATGCCGTCCATCGGGCTGCGGTATACGGGATCCTTCAGCAGCGCCTGCAAGTCCAGAAGGTGCTGCGCCACGTCTTCCCGCTCTTTCACCGCCTGCCGGTATTCCGCCGAAGGCTCGGCATACTTGACCTTAGCAATTGTGGAGTTTCTGGTGACAGCGGCGTTCACTTTGACGGGGATGCTGTCCACTACCCCTTCCACATCGGTGTACAAATAATAGGGTTGGCTGATTTGCGCGCTGCCCTCGCCCACGACCACCCCGCTGAGAGTGACCTGCACCGTTTCATCCGCCAGCGCCCGGGTGTCAGGGAAGAAAATCAGCGCGCTGCCGTCATCCATCAGGCGCGCCACGTTGCCTGCCTGATTTTGTGTGCCCACGATGACACGCACCGTCTGCCCCAGAGACAGCTCAGTTGTGGGCTTGATGCTTACCTGCATCAGACCGTTGGTAGAAAGGACGGCAAGCGGCTGGCCCTGCAAGGATTGCTGCACCATCTGCCCTTCCTGAAGGTTCACTGCCTTTACAACCCCTGCCATGGCCGGCTTGATGTTCTGGTCGCTCCGCTGCTGGCCGAGCAGCATCAGCAGGGTTTCATCCTGTTCGTCCAGCGCGGTCTGCGCCGCGTCGATGGCGTCCAGAAGCGCCTCGGCGTCATAGCGCGCCAGCACCTGCCCTGAGATGACGGCATTCCCTTTCGCGGCCTCAATGGAACGCAGCGTGACATCCTCCGGCAGCGTCAGGCTTTCCATTTTGTCAAAGCGCAAAGAGCCTGTGGCAATCACCGTTTTGGTGATGTTGCCCAGGTTCAGCGTAACCTCGGTATATTCCGGCGTCGCCTCCGGGCTTGTAGCAGCGGCCAGAACCGCCACGACTGGCAGCAGACCGGCCAGACAGAGAATCAGGATTCTTTTTCCAAGCTTGAATGGTTTGTGTGTCATAATGCCTCCTTTCGGGGAATGCCCCTTCATGCGCATCCTATCAAAGCAAACTGAAATGATACTGAAAACCGGCGCCAAATTTTTCAGGTTCCTTTCAGAATTGTTCCGTATCATATAAAATAGGACGGGGAGGAAAACAATTTGCGGATTTTGATTGTCGAAGATGAGAAAAACCTTGCCAGCGCCCTGATCAAGCTGCTTGAGGGGCAAAAATATGCGGCGGAAGCAGTTTATGACGGCCAGACCGGCCTGGACTACGCCCGCAGCGGGCAGTATGATGCGCTGATTCTGGATGTGATGCTGCCGGGCCTCAGCGGATTTCAGATCGCTTCCGCGCTGCGCGAGGAAGGGCTTGATGTGCCGATTCTGATGCTGACCGCCCGGGACAAGGTCGCAGACAAGGTGCGCGGCCTGGACAGCGGCGCGGACGACTACCTTACCAAACCCTTTACCACCGAGGAGCTGCTGGCGCGGGTACGCGCCCTGCTGCGGCGGCAGGGCGCGGTGCAGATGGACGCTGTCTCCTTTGGCGATGTCACCCTGTCCCTCGCCACCAGCATCCTGTCCCGTCAGGACAAGCAGGTGCGCCTCAGCCGGAAGGAGCAGGAGGTGATGCACATCCTGATGTCCCTCCCGCCCGGATACATCATCAGCAAGGATGACCTGATTATGAAGGTGTGGGGAGCGGACAGCGAAGCGGTTGACAACAATGTGGAGGCCTATATTTCCTTCCTGCGCAAGAAACTGCTCTATCTGAACAGCGCTGTCCAGATTGTTGTCCAGCGGCGTCTGGGCTATCTGCTGGAGTATGCCGCATGCTGAAAGCTCTGCGCCGCAAATTCATACTGGTCAGCATGGTCCTGGTCGCTTTGATTTTAACCGCCGTGCTGCTGGCGGGCATCATTTCCACCCGTATGCAGTTTGCCCGGGATTATCAGGCCGCCCTTGCGCTTGAGCTGTCGATCGATATAAGAAAGCAGCGCTGGGAACCCTTCCGAACTATTCTGCCGCCGCCGGGCCAGCTGCCGCAGCCCTCCAAGATCACCTTCACAGCCACCCGGAGCAGCGCCGGTGACTGGGAGCTGGTCACCCCCTGGATGCAGATGGATACGGACATGCTTCTGACGCTTTGCCGCCGTGCGCAGGCCGCGGCCTCAGCCACCGGCTTCTGGGCGGACCTGGGCATCGCTTATGCCAGACAGGATGGGCGGATCGCCTTTGTCAACCTGCAAAACGAATATGCGCAGCTGAGAAACAGCCAATGGGCCTGGGTCTTGGTCTATGTCGGGGCGCTGGGCTTATTTTTTCTGCTGGCCCTGCTGCTGTCAAGACGCGCGCTCAAGCCCGCGGAAATCGCCTGGGCGCAACAGCAGCGCTTTATCTCCGACGCGTCCCATGAGTTGAAAACGCCGCTGACGGTGGTGCTGGCCAACCTTGACATCCTGGAGAGTGAGCAGGGCGGCAGCCAGTGGCTGTCTGCCGCGCGCTCGGAAGGGCTGATCATGAAACGGCTCATCGAAAACCTTCTGTTTCTCGCGCGGACGGATGAGACGCGGGAGCCTGCAGAGCATGAAGTCATCAACCTGTCCAACCTTGTGGATGAGACAGCGCTGGCCTTTGAAGCGCCCGCTTATGAGAAGGGATTGACGCTCAGCGCCAGCACCCTGCCCGACCAGATGATGCGGGGGAATGCGGGCTTGCTCAGGCAGCTGCTGTCCATCCTGCTGGACAACGCAGTGAAATATACCCCGGAAGGGGGCGCCATTCAGGTGACGCTGAAGAAACACACGGACAAACTGATGCTAAGCGTTCACAACAGCAAAGTGTTTATCCCCCCGGAGCATCTGAGCCACCTGTTTGACCGGTTCTACCGCATCGACCAGGCCCGCAGCAAGGAGGAGGGAGGCTATGGGCTGGGCTTGCCCATCGCAGCTGAGATTGCCAGGCAGCACGGGGCCTCGCTGAAGGTGTCCAGCCAGCCGGAGGAGGGGACCAGCTTCGTCCTGGTCATTCCTGTCTGATCTGAAAAGCCTGTGATTGTGATGATTGTGCGCAATGCTTAATCAGCATTTTCTTCGATATCAGCGCCGGTATTTCGCCACGATGACGATCCCCAGAAGCAGCAGCAGCGCACAGGCGCCCAGCATGATCAGGACGGATGTTTGCGCCGCGTCGGGTTGGTTTTCGGGCGCAGGCCGCGGCGGCATGCCGACAGAAGTCCCTCTCTCTCCTGAAAGGGGCGTATTGCGCCCTTCCCGGGGCGTCCGTTCCGTGTCCGGCGGGAAAGCAAAGCCGCCTCCATTCGGAAAAGCGGGAGGACCCTGATTGTCTCCGCTGCCGCCCTCGCTCAAAGCAGCCGTCTGGCCGGCGTTGTCCGGGCTTTGACTGCCTTCCCGGAAGCCAAAAGAAGGAAAAGCCGCCTGACCGCCGGGCATATTGCGCTCTCCCTCAGGCGCGCCGCCAAAACCGCCCAGGCCGCCGCCCATGGTCCCCATCTGGCTGATGCTGATGTGGGATGCGTCCACAAAGCCCGTGCTGTCAGCGCCCTGCCCCGCCTGCGTGGAGGGGATGTCCCCCGACAGCTGGGCAGACACGCTTTTTGCCCGCAGCAGGCAAAACTCACGCAGGGTATCGACACCTGTTTCAAACTCATCATACGTACAAAACGCCGTAGGGTCTTTTCGCACGTAAGGAGAGATCAGCGCGATCGTTTGATCCATCATCCGCTCAAAGTAACCGCTGTCAAAATAACTTGTGATGAATTCCGCGTAATATTGGTGGTAAAGGTCAGTGTACGCCTCATCCTCGAAAATCCACGACACCATGGGCCGGGACGCCAGCGTGTCGCCGCTGACAGGAGAATCAATGGGTGAATTGATCTCGCCGGTCGCGCCTGCCCTGTTCCCGCCCATGCCGCCCATGGAAAACCCGCCAAAGGCCAGGTTGTAATCCCAGGGAATGATCGAAAGCGTGCCGTTTTTCTCGTATAGATAATAATTATGCACCATCATGCCGGTGTAGCTGTCGTCATTGCGCACAAAATCATGGGCGACCAGATATCTGATGACGCTGTCCACATCAACCACATCCGCAATGTCTTCACCGGCGCTCAGTTTCTTTAATGAGGCGATCAGCCGCGTCTGGTCGTTTGAGGTGATTTTGGTTTTCGCCTGGTTAAAAATGTTGGGATAGCTGGCCGGATCATCGTCAATGTATTGCAGCCTCACATCCCGCTGCCCTGTCATGCCGCCGAAGCCACCCTCCATCGGGGAAAAACCTTCCGGCGCCTGTACGCCCCGGCCGCCATCCGCAAATACAGATGGATCAAAGCCTTCAGGCATGGCCCCGTTCCCCGGGAACATGGAGGACGGGTCAAGGCCTCCAGGAGGAGCCATCCCGCCTCCAGGCGGCTGAAAGCCCTCCGGCGGGGTTGGCCAGGCAGGGCTGACATCCTCTGTGTTTTCACCGTCTGTCTGGCGGTAAAAATCATCTATATTAAAATCCCTGCCGAAGCCGCGGCCGCCGCCCATGCTCATGCTGTCGGGTTTGTACAGCTTGCCGTAGTCCCTGCCGTAATTGCGCTGCAGGAAGCTTTCCTCGACCGCTTCCACAGCCAGGTACAAGCCCCATTCCTCGCCGTTGACCGTGATGTGCGCATAGCTTGCCAGGGGGGAAGCCGCGCCTGCGCGGCTGATCATTTGGTAGGAAAGATAATCCTTCATATAGGTGTTGTCATGGATGATATTGTTCAGGTTCAGTTTGTCCAGCCCGTAATAATTGCCCTGGCGCTCGTATTGATCAAACTCTATCTTGAAGCTGTACCTGTTGTTGCCATAGGCAGCCACCTGGGAGAGGGAGGTGTTGCCCTTGGCGCGGATCCCTACATTGGCGTATTTTTCTCCATCGATCACCACAGTGCAGGGCGAGTATTCTTCCAGCATGGCAGTTTTTAAGAAGCCTTCCCAATCCTCCATGACAATGTCAACGGTATGCACTCTGGACGTGTCGAACAGCCTTTTTTCATAGCCTGAGCTGTTGTCAGGCACGATGAGCCCCAGGGAAGCCGCCGCGGCAAACAACACAGAAATCAACACCGTCATTACCAAAGCGGCCCAGCATATTTGATTGATCCTTCTGTGCTTGAGCATGCCGCTATCCCAGATAATCGCCCTGGTAGCTGACCAGCACCGCGCTGTTGACCCCGTTCATCGCAGAAAGAAGGTTGATAAAATCAGTATTGTCATCCTTCAGGCGCACCTCATAATGCAGCTCAATCGCGCCTTTCCGGGCGCTTTTGCTTTTGATGACCGCACGGGTGGTCTGGTCGTCCAGAAACTTCTTCGCCCTGACCTCGCTGTCGTAATCGGCGCAGCTGAGCACGACAATAAACGGCTTGTCAACAGACTTTCTGTTCGCAAACACAAGGATCATCAGGCCGATAAGAACGCTTCCGCCCACTGCCAGGGGAATCATTCCCGCGGCGAGCACAATGCCCACGGCGATCGCCCAGAACAAAAAGGCGATGTCTGTCGGCTCCTTGATCGCTGCCCTGAAGCGCACAATCGACAATGCGCCGACCATGCCCAGGGACAATACCACATTGGAGGTAACAGCAAGGATGACCAGCGTTGTAATCATGGTCAGGGCCACCAGCGTCAGGGAGAAGCCGGAGGAATACATCACCCCGCTGTAGGTTTTCTTGTACACCAGATGGATGAAAAGCCCCAGCCCGAAAGCCAGAACCATCGCAATGCCCATATCCATGAGGGATACGCTGGCAAAGTTTTCCAAAAACTTGGATTTGAAAATGTCGGAAAAACTCATGTTAACTGCTCCTTTTTCGTGTTATCCGTAAATACGGCATGCCCTGTACTTGGAAAAAGCCCCGCTGCGCGCGTGTTCCAACCCCACCGCCTTGCGGATGATGGAGGGCAAAAACTCATCCCATTTGACCTCCATGATGATGACCGGATCCCCGGCGGAAATGGTGACGCAATGCGGATCCAAAAAATCTGTGCAGCCCAGGCCGGTGCGGATATTGTAGTCCAGGGTCACCCGTACATTGCCGGGCGCGAACACAAAAGGTTCCCTGGTGTAATCCACAATGGTTTTAGGCCGCAGGCCTTCCGTGATGATTTTGCTGTACAGCTCCGCCACCAGAGGCCTGCCGCTTTGCAGCATCCACCCATAATCGCCATCCACGATGGCCTGCGCTTCACAGGCGGTCAGACCCGCAGACTGCTTGTTGCCAAAGCCGTTGCGTTTGCTCTTTTTTTCAAGCTTGATATATGAGGTGTCGTCATTGTAGTAACGGATCCGGAATTTCTCTCTGACATTCACGCCATCGATTTTCTCCCTCAAAGCCCTGTCCACAGGGGTGTCGAAATACAGACTCCGCACCTGATACGTGCCGTCCGGTCCCGCATGCTCGTCCACCTTGGCCACCGCCCGCATGCGCTGGCGGATGGTCAGCATATCACAGTAGGATATTTCATGCTTCCATTCGTTTCGATACTCGACCATCGCCTTCTCCTTTCCTTTGGATTTTACATTTACTTTACAAAGCTTGCCTGGGACTGAGCTGAATAATCCAAACACATCATTCGATGAAGTTGGTTTTTGTTTCAAGGGTTTCCCGGGTTGTGGCGCCGGTGCCCGCATCCGCCGCATTGTCCACCCGTCCGATCAACAGAATTGCGACTGCCTGCATGGCGGGGTCCACCGCCATTTTTTCACAAAGCGCGTCATGCTTTCCCCCGTTCAGCGTCATGGCGGGCGAGGAAACAATTTTTACGCCATACCCCAGGGAAGCGGCTGCAATCACCATGTTCTGCGCGGCCAAGCCGCAGTCGAAGTCCGCGTTCGGGGATTTGCTTCTGTCATCCCGGTAAATAATGATCGCAGCGGGAGAATCTCCAAGCCCTGCCTTGGCGCCGCCCGTCATCACAGGCGGCGCCGGTCTTCCTTCACCTGGACCGCCATCAGGCTTCCCCGTCAGACCGGTGGGGGGCGCAAAGCCCATTCCGGAGCCGGCGATTTCATCCATCAGTTCCTGATTCGTGATTGCCACGAAAAACCACGGCTGTTGATTGATGGCGCTGGCTGCAGCCAGCCCTGCCCGCATGATCGTATTCAAATCATCCGCTGAAACCGCCTCGTCTGTAAACGCCTGCGCAGTCCCCACATTCATGATCGTGTCTACTACCGCCGTTTCCGCCATGGCGGAAGAGATGACAAGGAGCAGCACAGCTGCTGTGATGATAGCAACGCTTTTGTGCGTCATGATAATGACCTCCTTGCTTTCCAACCCGGCTAACCTTTCTTCTCTTTGTTGCCGGTTCTGTTAAATTATTGGGTACGCCATTTTAACCGTTGCAGTATATAGCGCATCATGTGATCCTGACACGCCGGGCGCAAGTTCATTTTCTGGGCGCGCCGCCCTGCGGCGGCAGGGGAGGATTGCCGAATTGGGAGGGGTCAAAGTCGCCCATTTGGGAGGGGTCGAAACCGGGCATCGTGGATGGATCAAAGTCACCCATCTTGGACGGATCGAAACCGGGCATCTGGGACGGGTCGAAATCACCCATCGTGGACGGGTCAAAACCGCCCGGTCCCCCGGGGCCAAAGGAAAACCCGCCCTTCACCTGAACCAGCTCATTGGCTTGGCCGAAGACGGCATCTGTCAAAAGGTTCCCGCTTGGCGTCAGGGAATAGGTCCCGTCACCGTTGTCCCTGACGTCCGCATAGACGCTTCCGCCCTCTTCAATCTGCAGATAGGTAATCAGCGAGGCTTTCTGCGGCCGCCATTCTCCGCCTTTTCGCACGGTGACCTGAATGAAGTTGTTGCCGTTGAAGTATTCACGGTTCGCAACGCGGCCGATATAGTAATACCGGTCGGAGGTGATGCGGGTATTCTGCGCTTCCAGTGCATTCGTCCCATCATACCGCTCGTTCACATGGATCACTTCCGTGGCGCTGATATCGCCCCGAAGCGACGCTCCGCGCCCGATGAAGATGACCAGGCTCCTGCCGTTTTGCCCATGATACCCGGTGCCGTTGTACAGGTTCCCTTCCAGGGCCGCGTCCTCAACGGTAAAGGTGACATAGCCGCCATTGCTGGTGTCGGTGACCCCGCCGTTTTCCGAAGGCCAGCCGGGCGCCTCCGTGAATTGAGTATCGAAAATCTGCTGCGCATCCGTTCCGACCGCATTGTTTTCATCATCGATCATTTGCAGCAGCACCCCGTTGTCAACATGAATCTGAGAACCGTCCTCCACCAGAATCGCCGTATCCGGACTCTTGACAAGGAAAGCCGCCTCGTCCGTATTGAATACCGTCCCTTCCGTCAGCTTCACACCGGCCGATCCCCATGTCATGATGCCAAAGCCGTCAGAGTTCAGGATGGTTGGCTGTCCCTTGCCGCTGATTCCCTCAAAAGCAGCCTCGGAAGAAAAACCCGTGACATAATGGCCCAAGAAGTCATATCTCTCCGCATCGCCGGAAAGAGGGTGGACATCCAAGACGCCATTTTCAAAGTCTGAGTCTGCGAACGTCATGTATCCGCCTGTGATCACGCCGCCGTAGGTTCCGGCATTGATCGTCGTGCCGTAAAAAAACTCCTGCGCCTGGCCGATGGCAAAAGCGCCATAACCTGTTGCATACCTATCCAAATAGGGGTCCGATATATTGCCCGCGGCAAATTGATCAAGCGTGATTTCGCTGTCCACTGCGACGATTTGCATATCGGAGCCGGAATCCGTGGACAGAACGCCCCAGCCTCCGGCGGTCATCCTGCTGTCCACCACTGCCAGGAGCGAGTTTCTTCCTTCAATGTTTGAAAGCCGCGCATTGCCGCCGATGCCCAGCACCCAGGGCGGCGACACCATGGTGGCCATGCGTGAGTTGTTGCGATACCCCTCATACAGCGTCCCGCCCTGCACGCTGACCGTGGAGTTCCTTACCATCGTGGCGGCGCCGGAATCCGTTAAAAAGGCAAGCTTTGCGACGCCTGTCGTGTTGATCGTGCTGTCCTGAAATATGAGCTTTCCACCGTTCGCATTGACGATGGCGGTTCCCAGGCCCGTAAAATCATTGACATTGGAGCCGTCGGAACGACTGGCCAGATTCAGCGCCGCCCTGGAAACGGTATAGCTGCCGCCGTCAAGGATCATGCCGTTAAAACTGTCGCTGGTGGCGTCAATGGCAATCCCGTCCGCCCCGGCATCCGAATAGCTTCCGCCTTGAATGACCTCCGTTACAGACCTGCGCTCGTCGATGCCGTCTCTGGTCACATACAGCGCGGCCCGGTAGGCATAGTCGGATGGCTCTCCCTGGGAGCTTGAACCGAATCTCCCATAGGCCTCGCTTTCTGCAAGAATTGCGTTCTCATAGGCGCCTTCCTTAAGCGGTACTTCAACGCCGTCCACAATCAGCGTATAGCGCCGCTGCGTATCGGCAGCCATCTCTCTGGTGACAACCACCGTTCCGACTGCTGTATCCGCCATCCCGGTGGCAAAAATCCCGCATGCCAGTATCACAGCTGCCGTAAGCGCTAAAAATTTTTTATTGAAGTCTTTCATGATTAGCTCCTCCGTTTCGATGTTTAAGGATCATCCCGTGTTTATACTCCGCATTACCTCCTTTTTGCAGGGCACGCTTCTATTTGAAACATGCTAACAGGATAAGCTGAAATGATCCTGAAAAAACAGCTCCCAAAGCGTAAACAAAACGCCCTCCTGCGTTTGACGCTTACAGGCAATCTCGATTCTGTTTGAAAAGGAGGCTTTGGCGTGTTTATCTGTGAAATGATATTGTTTACCCTATATCTTGTTTTTTCTGTTCAGATTCGGGCGGCGGAAGAAAGCTTTTATCAATCTCCCCAAGCCCCGGAAACCATGGCCATTTACCATGAACAGAATCGCCTCAGCCATCTCCATGGATACCATGCCGTTCATCATTTTCGCGATGCCCCTGAAGGTAATATTGTAAATAAACAGGAGGTTGAGATCCGGCTTCCCTTCCGCGATGCTCTTGTCCTTCATATTGCCGACTATACTGCAAGCGAAGCGGGCGATGGGATTCCTGGCATAGAACAATTGCGATACGGCATCGTTCATTTGAAGCGGCGCGCTTCTATCCCAGTATCGGGATGGAATCTCACGCCCAAGAAGGGCGCAAAACTGATCGTCCGGAACGTTGTTCAGATCGCATATTTCATAACAGCCCAGATCCTTCCCTTCGTAAGGGTTGCAGGCGCCTGTGCCTTGAACAATCAGGCAATCAGTCAGCCGGATATCCTGAACGCTGGCACCCACCATGAGCCGGTACCTTCCGCCCTCAACCTCAAAGCGATTCGTCTTCACGTTAAAGTAACGGAACGTTTTATCATCCAGCCGGATGCGCACACGTTTGGTTTCACCCGCTTCCAGATACACCTTCACAAACCCTTTCAGCTCCATCTTAGGGCGGAATACTGTAGCGTTGGGAAGGCTTACATATAGCTGCGCCACTTCCGCGCCAGCGCATTTGCCTGTGTTTGTTATCTCAAAGCTGATCTGAGCATCGCTGACATCCATGTTCGCATATTCAAAACTGGTATAGGACAGGCCAAAGCCAAAGGGAAAGCGCACCGGCAGATCGGCCGTTTCGTACAGACGATATCCTACATAAACGCCCTCCCGGTATTCGCTGGTTTTTTCCTTGCCCGGATAATACCGGCTGATCGCCGTTTGCTCATAGGTCGCGGGGAATGTTTCGCTCAGTTTGCCGCTGGGGTTCACCTTGCCTGTCAACACGCGCAAAACAGCTTCCGCCGACGCCTGCCCCCCAAGCCCTGCCCACAAAAGAGCTTGACACTGATCTATCCAGGGCATTTCCACAGCGCTGCCCGCCGACATTACCACGATAATGCGGGGGTTTACCTGATGAAGCCGTTCCAGAAGGACCCGCTGGTTATCGGGAATGCGCATGTGTTCACGGTCCAAGCCTTCTGTTTCAAACCCCTCCGGCAGTCCCAGATACAGCAACACACAATCGGAATGTGCGGCGATCTCCTCAGCCCGGGCCAAGAGCTCCCCGTCCGGTTCATCCAGCCTGCGGAATCCTTCAGCGTAATGAAATTCATTCTGAAAAACGTGACGGAGCATCTCCAATCCGTTTTCTTCCATTGCAGGATTTACCAGGCTGCTGCCTGCCCCCTGGCAGCGAGGCGTCCTGATAAAATTGCCAATTGCCGCGATTTTGGCATTTTTGGCAATTGGCAGTATATTCCCTTCATTTTTTAACAGAACAATTGATTCTTCCGCCGCTTTTAAAGCCAGTTGGTGGTTTTCCTCAAAGGAGGCTGAAACATCCTGTTTGCGTTCACTTGCAGTCATGACAAGCTCCAGCAGCTGATGTACCCGCTCATCCACCAGCGTTTCAGCGATCCGCCCCTGCCTGACGGCTTCAATCAGCTGACAGGCGCTGTCATCCCCGGAGCCGGGCATCTCCAGGTTGCAGCCTGTCCGGACTCCTTCCACATAATCATTTCCGCCCCCCCAATCGGTCACCACGGCGCCTTCAAAACCCCATTCCCTGCGCAGAATGTCATCAAGCAAATGCTTGTTTTCATTGGCATACACGCCATTCACCAGGTTGTAGCTGCTCATAATGGCCTTGGGCTTGCCTTCTTTGACTGCGATTTCAAAGTTGGTTAAATAGAGTTCCCGAAACGTTCTCTCATCCAGGACAGAGTCATTGGCCATGCGGTTGGTTTCCTGACCGTTGACGGCAAAATGCTTGGGACAGGCTGCCGCGCCGTTTTCTTGAACGCCGCGGATAAACGCGGCAGCCATCTTGCCGGAGAGATAAGGATCCTCAGAATAATACTCAAAGTTGCGCCCGCAAAGGGGGCTGCGCTTGGTATTCAGCCCCGGCCCCAGCACCACCTGCACATCCTGCATCGCAGCTTCTGAACCAATCACCTTCCCTGCGATTTCAGCAATCTTCACATCCCAGCTGTTCGCCACAGTGGATGCGGAGGGCATGCAAGTAGCTTTTGCTGATGCGTTCAAACCCAGATGATCGCCTTCGTCTGTCTGCTTGCGCAAGCCGCTGGGGCCGTCTGACAAGGTGATGGCAGGAACGTCCAGCCGTGAAATCGCCCGAGTATGCCACACATCCTTTCCTGATAGAATGGCGCACTTTTCTTCCAATGTCATTGTTTCGATGATCTTTTTATACATCCTTGCTCTGCCACCTCGCGCGATAATCAGTTGAATCCGAAGATGCTCCGCGCCAAGGTATAGCACGCCAGCGCTACGCTGCGCCCAAGGCGTCCCGGAAGGTGAAGTATACGGCCCATAAGCCCTCCGCGCAGACGGCGATATGTCCATGGGGTGCTTTGCTCAATTTCCTGCCAGAGCTGATTGAGCTTGGCCTCTGCCTCCGCTGTGTCCGCTCGCAACAGCAATACAGAGGACACCATGGTTACAATCTCTAGATAGGAAAACAGGTACTGCCTCTGCCGCCGCTCCCCGATCGCTTCCAGATCGATCGCGTGCAGCATCAGCCGGTTCACCCTGAGCTGCTGATCGATGCGTCGAATCATCACTTCCTCATTAATGGACTGATCGTCGCGACCGATAAAATAGTGGTAGAGATCGACATCCAGGTAATACAGCGTGCGCACGCAGCGCATTGGCTCGTAGACAAAGAGGTTGTCCACATAGAATGTATGTGCGGGAAGGCGCAGGCCGCAGGCGTTCAAAAGCCCCGTACGATAGATGACGGAATGCATGAGAATATAATGTCCTATGGGCAGTCGGCGCACATCCGCCCAGGTCAGCACAGCCTCTCCCGGCAAGGCGCGGCGGTATTGCATCACCTTTTTCCGCTTTGCGCCTGCCTTGTCATAGATGAAGTTGGTGATCAGCAAATCGACCGCATCGCCCTTCGACACAAAGCCGCGCAAATGTACGAGTACCTTTTCAAGCGCCAGAGATTCCAGCCAGTCGTCGGAATCCACCACTTTGAAATAGGAACCGGTCGCGTGCCGTAAGCCAGTGTTGATTGCGCCGCCATGGCCAGTATTCTCCTGATGGATTGCGCGCACCACACCCGGATAGGCGCGCTCATAATCGCGCGCGATGACAAGCGTATCGTCTGTGGAGCCGTCATCGATGACCAGTATCTCCAGATCATCGCCGCCGGGCAGCAGCGATTCGATGCAACGGCGCATATAGGCGGCTGAGTTGTAGCAGGGAACAACCACGCTGAGTATCTTCATTACTTCCCTCCCGCTCCGCGCGACAGCAGTGCGGCCAATGCCGCAGGCGTGGAACGCTCCAGCGCGGCGGCAATCACCTTATGCATGTCGTAATAACGATACTCTGCCAGCCGCCCGCCAAAGGACACATTGGGCACATTTGCGGCAAGCGCAGCATAGCACTCATAGAGCGCATTATTGCGCACATCGTTGACAGGATAGAACGGCTCTGAACCTAGGCTCCACTCGCGGCCATATTCCCGGGTAATAATTGTATGATCCTGCTGACCGAAAAGGAAGTGTTTGTGCTCGAGAATACGGGTATAAGGTGTTTCTACATCCGTGTAGTTGACAACAGCGTTGCCTTGATAGTCAACTATTTCCAATCTCTCTGTCTCAAAATGGAGACTGCGATACTCAAGCATGCCAAGGCGGTGATCAAAAAAGGCGTCAATAGGACCAGTATAGATAATGTGCCGCGCCTGTTGATCCCAGAAAGCGCGGTCAGCCAGATAATCCACGGATAATCTCAGAGGAATGCCTTTAATCATCGCCGCAACCATGGCAGTATATCCCCGTTCAGGAATTCCCTGCCAACGATCGTCAAAATAGTTGTTATCATAAGTAAAACGCACAGGAATACGGCGGATGATGAAGGCCGGAAGCTCGTCGCAGGGACGTCCCCATTGCTTTTGCGTGTAGCCCTTGATGAATTTGGCATAGATTTCCGGACCCACCAAGGAAATAGCCTGTTCCTCCAGGTTACATGGCGTTTCCGTAGCGCCCTCGCGTCGCTGGCGGGCAATTAACTCGCGCGCTTGTGCCGGTGTGGTAACACCCCACAGGCGGTTGAAGGTGTTCATATTGAAGGGCAGGTTGTAGATTTCGCCGTGATAATTAGCCAGCGGGCAATTGGTAAAGCGGTTAAACTCGGCAAAACGCCCAACAAAGCGCCATATCTGTGGATCGCTGGTGTGGAAAATATGCGCACCGTAGCGATGCACATGTATGCCATCCACCTCCTGTGTATAGGCGTTTCCAGCGATGTGCTCCCGCTTTTCCAGGATCATACATGAATAGCCTGCCTCGCGAACACGTTCCGCCATCGTCGCCCCATAGAGGCCGCAACCGACAATCAAAAAATCTTTCATTACAAAATCACCTATTATTATTGTATAAGAAATCGGCGCGTTTTCAATAAATACATCCTGTTTTGTTGTTTTTTCGCACTGGTTTGTAAAACTTACGGAGCCAGCAAGAGGATAGACAATAAACTCTGAATAAAAGTAAAGCAATTTATGCGCCTGTCGTACTGCTTACAAATCCTTATAGGGCTTGGTCAAACCGCCTGCGAATCTGATAGGGATGATTTGTGCGCTGTTTGACACATTGTGGTGCATGATAAATATAAACGAGAAAAAGTAAGGTGATGGGAGGGAAATTTCTGTGTTGATGGACAGGGAACAACCACTATGGCCGGCTTTTTGGCGGGTCAGCCCTTATCGGCAAGGGTTGACCCTTCGCTGACCGCGTTTGCAAGGTGTACATGCTAGTGTTATAATAATATAAATCTTTATTGTATCCAAAACGATGAGGGGTTCTGTTGATATACAAGGAAAGAGACCGTAAGCATAACCATTGCTACGTTAAGGCTGACTGACACAGCAAGGCAATAAAAAATTGCGCAACGATGCGACAGAGGCAGGAATCAGCATTATGATAGATTTACAGCTACGCGAGAGAGGTGACGGCCGTGTTGCACATTGCAATCGTGGAAGATGACCCGAAATATCAGCGGGAGCTTCAAACCGCTGTGGAGCGCTATGCACGCAAACAAAAAGAACCGATCCGCACCAGCATTTTCAGCGACGGCGACGAAATACTCGAAAACTACACGGCCAATTATGACATTATACTGCTCGACATACAGATGCGCCGCATGGACGGCATGCGCGCCGCGGAACGCATCCGCGAGCTGGACACGAACGTGATCCTCGTCTTTGTCACGCAGATGGTCAACTTCGCCGTGCAGGGTTACGCTGTCAACGCCATGGATTTCCTCATCAAGCCAATCAGCTATCCCTCGCTGGAGCGCGTGCTGCGCAAGGCGGTGGCGCTGTGCAAGAAACACACGCAATATATCACCGTGCCCACAAGCAAAGGTCTCTTGCGCCTGGACGCTCAGAAAATATACTACTTTGAGAGCTATAGCCACCGTATCATCGTTCATGCCGAAGAAGGCAAAGAATACCAGCTGCGAGAGACCATGCGCAAAATGGAGGAGACCTTTGGCCCCCACGGTTTTTTCCGCTGTAATAACTGCTATCTGGTCAATCTCAGCTTCGTGGAAAGCGTCGAATTGGGTACCGTGGTTGTCGCAGGCCATCAGCTCGCTATCAGCCGCCCGCGGCGCAAGGCGTTTATGGAAGCTTTGACCAACTATCTGGGCGGGATAAAGGTTTGATGATAGAACTCAACGAAATGGTCATGCCGGGTATCTATACAAGCATCGCCGAGTGGATCGCCTGCTTGATTTTTATTTACTGTTCTCCCCGGCGGCTGAAGGGCTGGAAGCTGGCGCTCGTGCTGCTGGCAACGTTATTGGTGCTTATCGCGGTGAACGAGAAACGCGTCCACACCTACGGCTTGCCGTGGTTTGGATTTATGGCGCTGGGGCTTGCAGCCATGTACGCCTGTATCTGTCTGTGCGCGGGGCAAAGCTGGCTCGAAGCATGCTACACCTGGGCGAATGCTTTCGTACTGGCGGAATTTGTCGCTTCGCTGACCTGGGAAGCTGTATATTACTTCTCCCTGCGCATGCAGGGCAGCATTTCCCGCAACCTGCTCATCATGATTGCGCTCTACACGATTTGCTTTGCCCTCGCGTGGCTCTTCGAAAAACGCCCATGGAGGGAGCCAAAGACCATTCATGCCAGAGGATGGGACACAGGCAGCGCCGTGATCATCGCCATAGCGGTATTTTCCATCAGCAACATCAGCTTTGCCTTTCAGGATACGCTTTACGCACAGTCACTGGGCGTAGGCATGCTTACCGTGCGCACGGTGGTGGATTTTGCCGGCCTGATGCTGCTCTATGCCTACAAGGAGAACCTGCGCGAGGTACAGCTTCGTTTTGAGCTGGAAAGCATGAATAAACTTTTCCACAGCCAGTACGAGCAGTACCATCGCTACCGGGAAAATGATGAAATCATCAAAAAACAGTATCACGACCTCAAACATCAAATCGCCATGATTCGCGCCGAACGCGACCCGAAAAAGCAGGAACACTACCTCGCGCGGCTCAACGAGAGCCTTGAGCTTTATGAGACGCAGCACAAGACCGGCAACCCTGTGGTGGACACGATGCTTTCCGGCCAAAGCATGCGCTGCCGGGAGAAGGGCATACAACTCATCTCCTACGCCGATGCTGCGCAGCTTGACTTTGTCAGCGCCATGGATCTGTGCTCCATTTTTGGCAATGCTCTGGACAACGCCATCGAGTGCGTGGAAAATATCAAGGACCCGGAAAAACGCCAGATCACCGTGTATGTCTACGTGAAAAACCAGTTTATTATTATCCGCTTTGAAAACTTTTATAATCAGCCCCTTCGCTTCAAGGACGGCCTGCCTATCACCACCAAGAGAAACCAGATGCTGCACGGCTACGGCATCCGCAACATCCGCGAGAACGCACGCAAATACGGTGGCAACGTCAACATTCACGCCGAGGACGGCTGCTTCCAACTTCTCGTATTGCTTCCGATCAAGCAAAATACACATTAAGCCATTGTTTGGCAGGGGCATTAAAGGCAATCCGGGCAGAAAAGACATTGCGCGGATATAATTCAATATTGCTGCTTTGTGGAGAAGCAAGGGACTTCATTCATTCACCTGTTTCAACAGAATAACGACAAAAAATGACAGTTTAGGAATCCAACGCTCTCTTTTCCGTACCGCATATTATACTGATAGCAGTAAAAATAGCCTTGCGGTATCTGTGAGGAGGGACGGGAATGACACAGGCAGTCAACCCTTATCTGCCTAGCTACGAATACATACCGGACGGTGAGCCGCGTGTGGTGGACGGGCGCGTATATGTATACGGCTCGCACGACCGCTTCGGTGCGCCAATGTTCTGCGTCAACGACTATGTCTGTTGGTCTGCGCCGGTGGAGGACCTTTCCTCCTGGCGTTACGAGGGCGTCATCTACAAAAAGAATCAGGATCCCCTGAACCGCCGTGGTTTTCGCAGTCTCTACGCGCCTGACATGGTACAGGGCCCGGACGGTCGCTTTTACCTCTACTACGCCTTTGACTTCATGGGCGTGATGGGCGTCGCCGTGTGCGACACCCCGGCAGGCAGGTACGAATACCACGGCCACATCCGCTTCCCAGACGGCTGCGAATGGGGAAGCCGCTCCGGTGACGAATTCCCTTTCGATCCCGGCGTATTGGTTGATGATGACGGGCGGGTCTATCTCTATTCAGGTTTTCAGACCAAAGTTCCTTTTTTCATGAGCCGCTTCCGCAATCTGAAGAACACCGGCTGCGTGGTCATGGAGTTGGAAAAGGACATGGTGACCATCCGCAAAGGCCCCACGCTCATGCTGCCCTTCAAGGGCAAGGGCGACACGGGAAGCTTTGACGGTCACGAGTTCTTTGAAGCCTCCTCCATCCGCAAAATCGACGGCAAATATGTCTTTGTCTATTCTTCGCGCCACAACCATGAATTGTGCTACGCGGTGAGCGACCGCCCTGATGGCGGCTATCGCTTCGGTGGCACGCTGGTGGATATCGGCGACGTCTTTCTGGATGGCCGCGATGAAGCCCGAGCCACCAATTATTTGGGCAACACCCACGGAGGCATGCTCCATTTAGGCGAGAATTTTTATATTTTCTATCACCGTCAGACCAACCGCACCTCCTATGCCCGGCAAGCCTGCGCCGAAAAGCTCGTCCGCACAAAAGACGGCGGCTTTTCGCAGGCCGAGGTTACCAGCTGCGGCTTAAACGGAGGCCCCCTGCTTGGAGAAGGCCGGTACGAGGCACGGATTGCCTGCAACCTCTGGTCAAAGGACGGCGCAGCGCGCATTGACACTTTCCTTTCCAAGTGGAAGCTGCGCAAGCATCCCTACTTCACCCAGAATGGCAAAGACGACGACCATGAAAGCGCGCAATACATCGCCAACATGCGCAGCGGCGCGGTAGCCGGCTTCAAATACTTCCGGATCAAAGGGCTCGCCGGCATCCAAATCGAAGTGGGCGGCAAGTGCGCCGGCACGGTTGAGGTTTCCACCGTCTCGGACTTTTCCAAGGTCAATGCCTGTCTCCCCGTGCAAACGCAGGGCAAGCGCACGGAAGTAAGCGCGCCCATCGCCATCGATGACGGCGTGCATGCCCTCTATTTCCGTTTTCAAGGAACGGGCGCGATGGATTTTTATTCTTTTGCGTTCATTTCCGATTGCAACTGATGGTGGTTCTGACGTGTTTTTGTTACAAGACCGCTGGCAAAGGTGAAAAAGGCACAATGAAGAAAGGAGGTTTCAGGCAGGTTTTCCACAGCGTCCCAGCAAGACAGAATTAGAAAAAAGGAGATGGCAACAAATGAGAAAACGTATCATAAGCTTCGTATTATCCCTGGCAATGTTTTTGAGCATACTTGTCGCACCCTCCGTCATGGCCGAAGGCGCAAAGTATACCGTTGAGACGACACCCGACGGCTGGATCAAGGTCACGCAGGAGGGCGGTCCCACGCTTGGCTATTCCCCCGATTCCGGAGTGACCCTTCTTGAGGAAGACGGATTCGCCTTCAAGGACTTGGACAAAGACGGTGAACTGGATGTCTATGAGGACTGGCGTCGGAGTGATGATGAACGCGCCGCCGACATTGCTTCCCGGGTGGACATCGAGCAGGGCGCGGGTCTGATGCTGCTGCAGTTCGGCTCCAGCGGTTCCGCCGGCGAACTCAGGGACGACGTCAAGAACAAGATGGTTGCGGGTGTCCGTACCTTTGCGAACAACGAGTCCACGGATGTGGCGCTTACCACAAGCTACGTCAATGAAGTGCAGGCCTATGCCGAAGCGCTGACGTTCGGAATCCCTGTGTCCTTGCATTCTGAAACGGGCATTTCCAATTGCACCGTGTGGCCGAACAACCTTGGCATGGCCGCGACGTTTGATCCTGAATTGGGCCATACGCGCGCGCAATGGTATGCCAAGGAATTCAGGGCGCTGGGCATTACCGAACCAAACCTCCCGCAGATTGATACTTCCACCGACCCGCGGTATACCCGCTATCCCGAGACCTTTGGCGAAGATCCGCAGCTGATTATCGACATGGGGCAGGCTTATGTCGATGGTATGCAGTCTACCTACGATGAGGACGGGACCGACCTCGGCTGGGGCGAGGAGAGTATCATTGCCGTGATCAAGCATTTCCCCGGCAACGGTTCCGGCGAGGGTGGTCGCGGACGCGGAAGCGCTGCGGAGTATGACATATACCCCGGCGACAACTTCTATGGCCAGGTTGCTGTGTTCGAGGCCGCGATGAACACTGACGGTTTGACCGGCGGAGCTGCCTCCGTGATGCCGAAGTACAACGTGGATGTGAAAGAAAACGGCGACGCCATTGATAATCAAAACGTTGGCGCGAACTACAATTCCTACATCATGAACGATTTGCTTCGCGAGGAATTGGGTTTTGACGGCGTGGTTGTAACGGACTACGGCATTACTCCGGACGGCATGTCCACCTTTGGCGTTGAAGATATAACCGAAGCTGAGCGCCACAAGATTCTGATTGAGAACAACGTGGACATCATCAGCCTTGGCGGCAAAATGGGCGACGGTTCCAATGCAACCGTGGTGATGATGGAAGCGGTCGAAATGTATATGGCCGAGCATGGAGAGGAAGCTACACTAGCCCGGCTGCAGGAATCCGCGTTCAGAATTACCCGCAACATGCTGCGCCTTGGCCTATTTGAAAATCCTTATCTGGATACCAAACATTCCAAGTCCGTTGTACACTGCGATGAGGCTCAGGAAGACGCGTATGAAGCCTGCCTGAAGTCTGTCATTCTGCTGAAGAATGCCACGAACCTGATTCAATCCCGCACTAAAAAGCCGACCGTGTACATCCCCATGATTTATAAGCCGGCAACTGCGGGCAATCCCTGGCGCGGGACCCCCGGCAAACCCGCCTCCATCGGATTCCTTTCCGATGCCAGAGTCCTGGGTGAATATTTCAATATTGTAACGGATACGATCGGCGCACCCTCCGGCCCCGCTGACGAAAGCGGCGCGCCTACTCTGCAGGAATCGGATATTATCCGCAAGACCGCTGAAGAATTGACGGGTGTCGACTTTGCGCTTGTGCTGATCAACAGCCCGCAGAGCGACGGCTTTAACAATGAAACGAAAGAAGTGCTCCCCAAGACGCTCCAGTACCGTACTTATATAGCCAATGGCATCTATGTCCGTCAGACGTCCATCAGTGGCGATTACATCACCGTAACCCGTCAGGACACCTATGGCGCGCAGGAAATCGTAACGCGCGAAAACCGCTCCTACTATGGCAAGAGCGTGACAGCCAACAACGAGTCCGACCTGGATCTGGTTAAACATGTGGCCTCCGTGTGCGAAAATGTGGTGGTTGCGGTTCGTACCGACAACCCCTTCATTCCCGCTGAACTTGATGCGGTGGCGGACAGCCTCTTGCTCTTCTTCAACAACAATATGTATCATACCGACATCGGCGCAAACACGAATGTGGAAAGAGCACTGTATGATGTCGTTGCCGGCAATTACGAGCCTTCCGGCCTGTTGCCTTTCCAGATGCCGGCGAACATGGACACTGTCGAGGCGCAATTGGAAGATATTCCGCGCGACTGCGAAAGCTATACCGATTCCCAAGGCAATACTTATGATTTTACCTTCGGATTGAACTGGTCGGACAAGATTGAAGACGAGCGTGTGACAAAGTATAATGTGAAACCCCTGATCGACTGAGCAAAGACAGAGCGCTTTCCGGGGCATGCGTTGGCTGCTTGTCCGCATGCCCCGCTTTAAAACAATACCAATGCTGCAAAGGAAGTGAATCGTTTTGAAAAAGAAGAAATGGTGGCTTAAGCCGTTGATCGTCCTTCTGGTGGTTGCAGCTATAGGGTGTGGGGCATATTTCACAGTGACGAACATGCTCAGCGGTCGCGGCGTTACAGCCACTGCTGAGGACATCATGGTGGTCGTCAATGCCTGTAAGCCCTATCTCATCGCTATCGCCTGTATTCTTGCGGCGCTGGTGCTGATCTACATCGCAACCATTTTTGTCAAGAAGCATCTCGTGAAAGCCACTATCCGCCGGCAAAGCGTCGTCGCGGCGCTGATCGCTGTGGTCGTTGTTGTGAACATGATTTGCTACGGCCCTGTCAACACCCTGCTCAATGTCTCCATGGCTGCCGGCGGCGAGTTGTCGGAGGATCTCGAAGCAGAATCCTATGCCGTAGCGGAGCAGATCGCTGAAGATGGCATCGTCCTGCTGAAGAACGAAGATGGTGCTTTGCCCCTTTCCACTGATGTGACCAACCTGAATGTGTTTGGTTGGAGCTCTACCAACCCCATCTACGGCGGCACAGGCTCCGGCGAGTTTTCCGATACAAGCCACATGGTCTCGCTGTTGGATGGTCTGCGCAACGCGGGTTATACGCTGAACGAAAATCTGATTAAGTTCTATGAGGGTGAAGCGAAGGAACGCCCTGAAATCGGCATGTATATCCAGGATTGGACCAATCTGGAGCCGCGCGTCCGCAACTATGACCGCAAGGATATTTTCGAAGAAGCCAAGGCTTTTTCCAATACGGCTCTGGTGGTGATTTCCCGCTCCGGCGGCGAAAACGCCGATTTGCCCATGAGCATCACGGACGAAAACAGCATCGCCCAGGCCGCTACGACCGGGCGTGGCGTTCGCTATACAAGTCAGCGCGACGATGTTGACCCCTCGAAGCACTATCTGGAGCTGACCACCCGTGAAACGGAATTGATTGAGCGTCTGAACACGGACTTTGAAGACATCGTCGTTATCATCAATTCCGCGAATACGATGGAGCTGGGTTGGGTAGATACCTACGAGAACATCAAGGGCGTGATCTGGTGTGCCGGCGCCGGTCAAAGCGGTTTCAATGCCCTGGGAAAGATACTCAATGGTTCTGTCAATCCCTCCGGACGCACTGTGGATACCTATCTCTATGACCAGCTTTCAATTCCCGTTGTAAACAACATTGGCGCATTTGTATACGACAACGTGGCCAGCCTTGTGAATGCGGATGAAAGCACCAACTACGCCGCGCACTTTGTGAACTATATAGAGGGCATCTACGTTGGCTACAAATTCTATGAAACGGCCGCGGAAGAGGGCCTTATCGACTACGACGCCACTGTGCAGTACCCGTTTGGATACGGCCTGAGCTACAGCACCTTCGAGCAGGAGTTGGTGAGCTGCGAGGTGAACAACGGCGTCGTTTCGGTGAAAGTCAATGTTGCCAATACCGGAAAAGCGGCGGGCAAGGAAGTTGTGCAGGTCTATTATACACCGCCCTACTACAACGGCGGCATTGAAAAGGCGTCTGTCAATCTGATTGAGTTTGACAAGACCGATCTACTCGAGCCTGGCGCCAGCCAGGAAGTGGAAATCTCCTTCAAGCTGGAGGATATGGCTTCGTATGATGACAAGGTGAACAAATGCTATGTCCTTGAGCACGGCGACTATCAGATCAGCATTCGCAAAGACGCGCATACAATCATTGCCTCAAAGACCATTGCTGTCGATGAGGATATTGTGTATGGCAACGGGAATCCACGTTCCACCGACAGCGTAGCCGCGACCAACCGTTTCGATTACGCCGCGGGAGAACTGACGTATCTCTCCCGCGCCGACAGCTTTGCAAACTATGCGCAGGCAACCGCCGCGCCCGCCAGCCACAGCATGAACGACGCCGTCATGGAAGGCTTCATCACCATCGCCAATTACGATGTATCGACCGATGTTGACGCCAAAGCCGCAATGCCTGCCACGGGCGTGTCGGGCAACCTCACCCTTGGCGATTTGGTCGGCAAAGACTATGATGATCTCAAGTGGGACGATCTGTTGAATCAGATGACCGTTGCCGAGATGTCAAACCTTGTCGCGGTCGGAGGATATTCCACGGTTGCCGTGAATTCCATTCGCTTGAACGCAACGATTGAAACCGACGGCCCATCAGGCCTGCATTCCAACTTTACCGCCCTGGAGGGCACCAGCTTCCCCAGCCCGGTCATGGTCGCCTCCACCTGGAATCAGGAGCTGGCGGAACTTCGCGGAGAATTGATCGGCAGACAGGGGCAGGAGCTGGGTATCACCGGCTGGTACGGTCCGGCCATGAACATCCATCGCAGCGCTTTCTCCGGTCGTAACTTTGAATACTATTCCGAAGACCCGATACTTTCCGGCATCATGGCCTTCCGCGAAACCGCCGGTGCGCGCCAATACGGCATGCAAACGTATGTGAAACACTTTGCTCTCAACGATCAGGAGGACGAGCGTACAGGCATGCTGCTGGTGTGGAGCAATGAGCAGGCTATCCGCGAAATCTATCTTAAACCCTTTGAAATGGCGATAAAGGAAGGCGGAGCGCATTCTCTTATGACCTCCTACAACTACATCGGCAACAAGTGGGCCGGCGCAAATCCTGAACTGCTGAATGATGTCCTGCGGGATGAGTGGGGATTCAAGGGCGTGGTGGTCACGGACTGGTTTGGTGGCTACGGCTTTATGAATTCCGATCTTGCCATCCGCAACGGCGGTGACCGCATGCTTACCACCACGGATTCCGCTACCCTTCAGGATACTGCAAGCGCCACAGCTGTCGCCGGCATGCGGCAGGCAAGCAAAAACATCCTGTACTCCATGGCAAATTCCGTCATCGGGGATGGCATGGAAACGAGCACACCCATGTGGCAGAAGATTCTCAACGGTGTCAATATCGCCACGGCGTTACTGGCACTGGTTCTTGAAGGATTGTGGATCCTGAAAATTGTCAAGGTCCGCAAACAGTCCAGGAAAAAGGAAGCATGAGTTTCCGGTATATGAGCTTCCCTGTTTGAAAGCCTGTATACGGACGGTAACGGCAAGTGGGAAATCATCCTCACTTGCCGCTTTAATGGATTTCAGGAATTTCTGAGAATCATACGCGAACAGAAAAATATGTCAAAAAACAGACAGGTTGCGACATTTGCCTTATAACTGATTTTATTATCTGTATAGTAGAAAATAAGAAATGACACGATGTGTGCGGTAAAAGTGCACAATCAGCATCGCGCTCAACCATATGAAGAAAAGGAGGTGCAATCGGGTCTATTCCGGCACTTACTGAACAGGAAAAATGAACAGGAAAAAGAGAGGAGAATAGTCATGAAGTCCATAGACACCTTCTGGAGAAAGCGCATTATTCCCTTTGTTTTTTGCTTTGTCATGCTGGCGGGCGTCATTGTTCCCGCTACCGCGGCAAAGTACTACTCCAGCTATAATAGCCTGGAGAAGGCAAGGAATGCGTCGGCGGAAATCAATTTGCAAATTGCGGAGGAAAGCGTTGTGCTGATGAAGAATCAGAACAACGTTCTGCCCTTCAAGAACGTGCACTTTGTAAGCGTGTTCGGCAAAGCGGCGGAAGATCCTTTCTATGCCGGCGGCGGCTCAGGCACCGCGCAAGGCTACTACGGGAAAGAATACTATGTGAGCATTTACAATTCTCTGGAAACGGCCGGTTACAGCGTGAACCCCGCTCTGCGTGCTTTCTATGAGAAGGAGGTCAACGCAGTTAAACTGACGGGCGGCGCTGATTTCAATTATCAGATAGTTGACGGCAAAGTCGTCTTTTCCGGCAACCGCGCTGAAATATGTGATACCAGCCCCAATGCCTTCACTGGCGCTGTGCTGGATTCCTATGCCCGTTACAGCGACGCCGCCATCATTGTGCTGGGCCGTACCGGCTCCGAAGGCGGAGACAGGGATATGGGCCGCACCCGTGAAGCTTTCATCGCTGAGGAATACAACAAGGCATTCGCAGCCGGAACTTCCCAGGCTGAGCTGGACATTTTGAAAGCATCCCTGGAAAATGCCCTGGACAACGATCCCGAATTTGCAGCGAACGCCCTGCGCCATGGTCTGCAATTGACCTGGGAAGAAGAACAACTCATCAAGCATGTGACCGCCAGCTTTGATACCGTTGTGGTACTCCTGAACTCCCCCGAGCAGATTGAAATGAGCTGGATGAAGGATGGATCCCTGGGCGACATCGACGCCTGCCTGTGGCTGGGTCATCCCGGACTCAACGGCTTTGCCGCCATTGGCAAAGTGTTGTGTGGTCAGGTGAATCCTTCCGGCCGTCTGGTGGACATCTGGCAAGCGGATATGACGAAGGATCCGACTTACTTCAACATCATGGAGAACCTTCAGGCTGAGAACGGTACTTCGGATTATGTCTATACCGATCAGGATGGCGCGGATCACCTGATGCACGCGCTGGAGTATGAAGAAGGCATCTACTATGGCTACCGTTACTATGAGACTGCCGCAGTGGAAGGCTTCATCGACTACGATCAGGCTGTGGTGTATCCGTTCGGCTTCGGTCTGAGCTACACTGATTTTGTCAAGACCCTGGACAGCGTGGAAAAGAAGGCTGACGAGAAGGGCGACGCTTACTACGATATTCGGGTGACCGTGACCAATCACGGCTCCGTGGCCGGCAAGGAAGTGGTGCAGATTTATTATACCGCGCCCTATACCAAAGGAGGCATCGAGAAAGCTCATGTTGTGCTTGGCGCGTTTGACAAAACTGCCCTGCTGCAGCCCGGTCAAAGCGAAACATTGCATCTGACCATCTACGAACAGGATATGGCCTCCTACGACTACAACGACGCCAATCACAATGGTCATACCGGTTATGAGATGGACGGCGGCGAATATGCCATCAAGCTGATGGATAACTCCCATGACGTGATCGACCAGGCCATCGTGACCATCGAAGCCCGGAACTTCGATACCGATCGCATCACCGGCAACAAGGTTGACAACCTTTTCTCCAGCAAAACGGATGCCACGTACAATTCCCTGTATGTAAAGTATGATGAAAATGGCAATGTCCTGTATGATGGCAAGGGGGGGTTAAACCACGATATGGTGCTCATGAGCCGCGCGGACTTTGCGGGCACCTTCCCCACCACGCCTGTTGTTACCATAGGTGAGAACGGGAAAATAGGTTCGGAAAAAACCATGGTTTTCACCATCGACGCGGAAACCTACAATGATACCTGTTTCCCCTTCGCCTCCGGTTCCACCGAGGATGAAGCGGATTACCCCTGGTATGATTACCTGATGGACTTCTACAACAGCGAAAACGGAAACGGTCAAGTCTGGACCCAGGGCAAACTGGCTGATCCCGCAATCAATCTTCCTGACATGACCGGCAAAGCCTGGGACGATCCCGCTTGGGTGGATTTCCTGAACCAGCTTTCCCAAGGGCAGCTCTCCAGCTTCCTGGGCTACTCCGGTTATTGGAGCATCTCCCTGTCCGATGAGCTGGCCCGCCGGAAGAACCAGAGTCTGGAAAGCAACGGCGTCCCGCTGGTGGAGGGCCAAACCCTTGGCGTTCCTTTCACCGAGCAGGCGGACGGCCCCGTGGCCCTGAAGCGCCAGAACACCGGCAGCGGAACGATCGATGACGTGGGTCTGCAGTGGACCAGCACCATGAATATCGCCGCTACTTGGAATACCGACCTGGCCAGGATCCGCGGCATCATGATCGGCGAAGAAGCCCTAGCCCTGGAACTGGACGGCTGGTACGGCGTAGCCATGAACATTCACCGCAGCCCCTGGGGCGGCCGCAACTTTGAATACTTCTCCGAGGACCCGCTCCTGTCCGGAAAAATCGCCGCAGCCCAGGTGATCGGCGTGCAGTCAAAGGGCGTGATGGCCTTCATCAAGCATTTCGCCGTTAACCATCAGGATACCGACCGCGGCCCCGCCCTGCCCGGCATGGTGCTGCCCGGCGCTTCCGATTATGGCCTGATGACCTTCCTGGACGAACAGACCCTGCGCGAAATCTACACCAAGTCCTTCCAGATTTCTGTGGAAGAAGGCTGCGCCAAGGGCCTGATGAACTCCATGAACCACATCGGCGTGCGCAGCAATTCCAACAACTTCAATCTGTTGACAAACCTGCTTCGCAACGAATGGAGCTTCAGCGGTTATACCGTGACCGACGTTGTACCCGCTGATGCCGGCAGCTCCTATGCAGATTCCGAAACCCTGGTGCGCACCGGCGCTGACCTGGTTCTGAGCGCCAGGCCCGGCGGCTTAAAGTGCGTGGGCGACTGGAACGCTGAAAAGAACTGTATCGAAGTGAACGGTCAGCGGAACGACATGATCTGGGCTGCCCTGCGCATGGGCGTCAAGCGCGTGATGTATGTGAACGCCAATTCCAGCGCGATGCGCAATGCCCTGAATCTGGCCGTTTTTGGAGAAAATGATCAGATTGACCTGACCATCGGCGTGGCAACCCGCGCCACTGTGGCGGTAGAAGCCGAAGCCTTCGGAACCAGCGACGTCACCTACACCCTGACAGGCGGCCTGCCCCAAGGCGTGACTTTCAACACCTTCACCGGCACTTTCTCCGGCACTCCTGTGGAAAACGGCAGCTATCCCCTCATGATCTCCCTGGCGGCTGACGGCGGCTGGATCAAGGATACGAAGATGTTCACCCTGACAGTGAAGAACGATATGTTTGATCTCACCGGCATGAACGGCAAAGTCGGCAAGGAATACACCGGCAAAATCGATTCTGAAGCGCTGCGGGAGGACGAAGCGGATGTGCAGTACCGGGCGGAAAACCTGCCTGAGGGCATCATCCTGAACGGCGACGGCTCTTTCACCGGTATTCCCGCTGCGGCCGGAAGCTATGACGCAGTCATCCATGCCACGGCACAGATCACGCGGCAAGGCGGAGACGGTCCGTTCTCCGCCAGCAGCAATCAGGTACAGACTACAGAATATATCATTCATGTGGTCATCGAAATTGCTGAATAACTGATACAGACCCCGGCGGGACGGCTATGCGTCCCGCCGGAAAATTCTATCCTGGGAAAGAGAGGTCGAAGCATATGTTGAAATCCCCAAAACTGGCCGCACTGATGCTTTCTGTCATCCTGATTTTATCAGTGTGCTGCGCCGCACAGGCCGAGGGTACTGTAAAGGAATATGTGTTTGAAGCGGAGAATGTTGATCTGACCTATATTTCCGGCCATGGCTGGAGCAATGAAGTGATGGGCTTCGGCCTGCTTCTCAAGGATAAGTACAGCGCAGGCGCATCTAACGGCTTTGCCCTGGGCTATCTGTACGAAAACGGAAACGAAGTTGAATTCTATATCAATGCTTCCGAGGCTGTGAAGGATGTGACCCTGGTGTTGCGCTGCACCATGGAGCATCGGATGACATCTGCTTCCATCGCGTGGGACGAATTGGAAATCACAGTGAACGACGGCGATCCCATCGAATACCGTACCATATTCTTCAACAACATCCCCGGTCTGCTGACTGTAAAAGGCGAGCTGCTTCCCTTTGTCAACAAGACCATTGGCAAAATCAACCTGGAGCAGGGTGAGAACCTGATCAAGATCACCGTGACCAATGACATTACCATGGAAGGCACCATGCAGGCTACCGCGCCCATTATCGACTGCATTATCCTGAAGACGGACGCGGATGTGGAATTGACCTGGGCGGAAGGCTTCCCCATGAATGATGAATACATCGAAGCCAACAGATAAATATGAAAACGATTTGGAAAAACAGGGGAAGCAGAATCTGGCTCATTGTGACCAGCATCATACTGGTGATCATGGTTGCTCTTAACGTGGTGATGACGCGGATACTTCTGGTCAGCAAAACGCTGGATCAGGTGTTCGGCGGGCCGATCCCCAGAGCGACAGAGAACGGACAGCTTTTTTACACCCCTTCCACCGCTGAAGATAACCTGCAATACTACCCGGCGGGCTCCGGCATCATCGAAAAGCAGGACGCCCTGAAAGCCGCCAATGCGCTGAACGTGAAGATTTGTGAAGAGGGGACGGTGCTGCTGAAAAACAAAAACAGCGTGCTGCCCCTGAAAAGCGCAAGCACAATCAGTGTGTTCGGCAAGAACTCCGTCAATCTGGTATATGGCGGTTCCGGCTCAGCTTCTTCAGACCGCACCGGCGCGAAAACCATTTATGACAGCCTGGCTGCCGCAGGCTTCCAGGTGAACGAAACCCTGAAAAAGTTTTATATGGATACCGGCAAGTCCGGTGGCGGGCGCGCGAACAACCCCAGCATGGAATCCGGCGTGCCCACGGGCATTGAAGTGGGTGAAACACCCCTCGCTTCCTATACCGACGACGTGATCGAAAGTTTCAAGGGGAGCGACGCTGCCCTGGTGGTCATTTCCCGGATTTCCGGCGAAGGATGGGATTTGCCCCGCACCATGAAGGATAAGAACGGAAACGCTCTTGCCGGGGCTATGAGCCCGGACGACCATTATCTGGAACTGGATAAAAATGAGCAGGAAATGCTGAAACTGGCCTGCGAACACTTCAACAAGGTGATCGTTGTCATAAACAGTTCCAACGCCATGGAGCTGGGTTTTCTGGACAGCATGGACGATCACGATGAAACCACCATCGCTTACGATTTCGCCAGCCGTATCGATGGCGCGTTATGGATCGGCGGTGTGGGCAACGAAGGCATCCTGGCATTGGGCAGTATCCTGAACGGAACAGCAAATCCTTCCGGGCGCTTGACAGATACCTATGTCCGTGATTTCTCCCAGGATCCCAGCTGGCAGAACTTTTCAGTGAACCTGGGCAGCACAGACCGGAAAGCGGACGGCGGCACTGGTAACAGCTACTATGTGGACTCTGCTGACAGGAAGGGCAACTACCTGGGCAAATACACCGGATACTTCTATGTGGAGTACGAGGAAGGCATCTATGTGGGCTACCGCTACTGGGAAACCGCCGCGCATGAGGGATTCATCAACTATGATAAAAGCGTGGTCTATCCCTTCGGCTATGGCTTGAGCTACACGGATTTCATCCAGACCTTCGACAGCCTGAAAAGAAAGACGGACAAGGACGGGAATGCCTGCTATGAAGCCACAGTGACCGTGAAAAACAGCGGCAGTGTCGCGGGCAAGGACGTAGTGCAGCTGTACTACACCGCGCCTTATCATCCGGGCGGCATCGAAAAGCCTTATGTGGTGCTGGGTGCATTTGAAAAAACCAAACTGCTCAGCGCGGGCGAACACCAGACCCTGACCCTGACCATTTATGAGCAGGATATGGCCTCCTACGATTACAGCGACGCCAATGGCAACGGAAAACGAAACTACGAGCTCGACGCGGGAGACTACGAATTCAAGCTCATGAAGAATGCCCATGAAATGATAGATTCCAAATCAGTGACGATTGCGGAAACAGTCTACGATGCAGACCGCGTAACCAAAGCCGCCGTGGAAAACCGCTTCAATGACGTATCGGAAGAAATCCATGAGAAAACCATGAGCCGGGCTGATTTCAACAGCACTTTCCCCACAATTCCAACCTATGAGGAACGAAAAGTTGATCAGGACTTTATTAATGAAATCAGCGCACCGTTTACCGACGCGCAAGATGTGGACATGCCCTACCATGCCACCGAATTCCCAACGCAGGGCAGGCAAAGCGGCGTGAAACTGCGGGATCTGGTCGGCAAAGACAAGGATGATCCCCTGTGGGACGCCTTCATGGATCAAATGACAGTCGAAGAAATGGCCACGCTCATCGGTACGGGCTGCTATAACACCCAGGCATTTGAGCAGTACGGCATTCCTCATACCGTGCATGGCGACGGTCCTGTGGGCTTCGTGGATTTCTTAAAGAGCGACCTGGTCAAGGATCGGGAGGTCTGCGGTTATGCGAGCGCATGTGTGACAGGCGCCAGCTGGAACAAGCAGCTGGCCTATGAAATGGGCATCGCTTACGGAAACGAAGCGCTCTTCGGCAATGGAAGCGAGGCCTACTCCGGCTGGTATGCTCCCGGCGTGAACATTCATCGCAGTCCCTTTGGCGGGCGGAATCCGGAATATTACTCCGAGGACGGTCTGCTCACCGGTTGGATGGCAGCCAATACGGTAAAAGGCGCTACGGAAATGGGCTGTTACACGATGGTAAAGCATTTCGTTTTGAATGAGCAGGAAACCAACCGCAATTCCAATGGCATCCTCACCTGGGCCAATGAGCAGGCGATTCGGGAAATCTATCTGCTTCCCTTCCGCTACGCAGTACAGGAAGGCGGCAGCAAGGGCATCATGAGTTCCTTTAATCGTATCGGCACTACCTGGGCAGGCGGCAGTCATGCCCTGTGCCAGCAGGTGTTACGAGATGAATGGGGCTTCGACGGAATGGTGATTTCCGATTTCAATGCCAATACTTCTTATATGTCACCGGATATGATGGTTCGAGCGGGCGGTGATTTGAACCTGTGCCAGGACGGCCTGCCTTCCGCATCAGGCGATAAACTGACGGCCACTCAAGCCAGCGTAATCCGTACAGCCGCCAAGAACATCCTGTATGTAATTGCCAATTCCAGCGCCATGAACAGGGATTTTACCTATGGTCCGGCCCCCTGGAATATAGCGCTCTACATACTTGACGGTGTTATTGCAGCAGCCCTGATCCTTTGGGGTATCTTCGCGGTGAAGAAGGCCAAAAAGAAAGGGAGAGCGTGATGAATCAGTTCAGGCCGGCCGGTTCCATCTGTAAACTGACCGGCCTGAACTGTTGATGACGTGACATCTATGCAAGGACAGATAAAAAGCCGGAAACACAGGCTTGTTTTATTCTTTCTTCGGGCTGTCTGTTTTGGCGTGCTTGCTGTTATGCTCCTTTCCTATGCGCTGTATGTGCTGACTCCCAAATATGATTTCGGAATTTGCAGCATGATGAATCTGTATGCTCAGCCTCCAAACAGCATAGACGTATTGGCTGTTGGCAGCAGTTTGGTGTATTCCGGAATCAATACAAACGTGCTTTGGTCACAGTATGGCATAGCTGCCTATAATCTGTGCAGCGCTGAACAGCCTTTCTGGGTCAGCTATTATTTGATCAGGGAAGCGCTGAAAACTCAAAATCCGAAGGTAATCATCCTTGATGCAAAACCGGCAACATATTTCGCCGATTATTCCAAACCGGGGAGGATTGTGTTGTCAACCTATGGCATCCGAGGTTTGGAAAATAGAATCAATGCAATAATTGCCTGCACAAAGAATTTTCAGGAAGCCTGGCCATATATTTGGGGTTTTCCGATAGTGCATGCAAATTACAAAAACATCGGGCTGTCAGATTTTGTTTGCCCTCCTGATAACGGAGGGAGAGGGATCAATTGGAAAGGCTATATTGAAATGTCTGAAACCACTTCTTTTCCGCAGCAGACATTTCAATGGACAAGCGAAATTCATTCCGTGAACAAAAGAGAGGAGATTTATTTCCGGAAAATATTGGATTTGGCACAGTCTGAAAACATAAAAGTTCTGCTTCTTTGTCTGCCGTATTATGATTATCCAGCAGACCATCCATATTATAATGGTTTATGGGGTATCGCGGATGAATATAAGATTGCCGGTCTCAACTTCAATCATCCGGCTTTACGATCATTAATCAATGATTCTTTTGATTATGCGGACCGACAGCATTTGAATATAAGGGGCAGTATCGTTCTCACCAGAAGATTTGGATATGAACTTAAAAAAAGGTTTGAGTTGCCGGACCACAGAGGCGACGAATACTATGAATCCTATGAAAAATGCTGTGCGCTGTGGACTCAGCTCTATTCAGCACAATGATTTCAGCAGTTGCGTGTTGATTTTATGTTCAGAATATTCTCCCCTGTTGTGAAAGGAACACCGGAAGATGGACACTGCGATTAAACAACAAAAAAAGCGTTCAAGAGTGCTTGCAGGGTTCTATATTCGGATGGTTTGTTTTTTTCTGATTGCCGTGCTTGTGCTCGGTTATGCCCTGTATGTTCTGACACCTAAGAATGATTATGGCATTTGCAGCATGGTGAATTACTATTTTCAGCCAAGAGATACGGTGGACGTTCTGGTTTTGGGCACATCCACGGCGTACTCCGGTGTAAACACCAATGTGTTATGGAGGAAATACGGAATTGCAGCGTATGACCTTTGCGGAGCTGAAATGCCTTATTGGGCGATCTATTATTACTTGCGGGAGGCCCTGAAAACACAGCATCCCAAGGTGATTCTCCTGGACGCGAAACCATCGATATACGCCTTGCCTTATTCAAGAAAGAGCAGGGTCATTTTGTCTACCTATGGGATCAAATCTCCTGTAAACCGGTTTGGATCCATCATTGCAAGCACTCATCCTTCCAATACCCTGAGTTTTCTTGTTGGTTACCCGCATATTCACAACAACTATGCCAATATAACTGCGGAAGATTTTTTTATACCTGCCAATAATGGAAACCGTGGCGCAAACTGGAAAGGCTATATCGAAATGGACGCGACGGATACGTTTTTCGCCCCTGTGTTGGAGTGGAACGACACACAAAAACCATTACAGGACAAGCAAAAATACTATTTGGAAATGATCTATCAAACAGCAATGGAGCATGGCATTCAATTGGTGTTGGTCGGATTTCCGAATCCGGACTATGCTTACGATCACCCCTATTACAACACAACCAGCGCCCTGGCAGCGGAATACGGCTTTTCATATTGGAATTTCAATCAACCGGAAGAATTGACCGGTTTGGACTATGAAAGGCATTTTGCGGATTGGCAGCATCTCAATATAGAGGGCAGTCTCCTGTTCACAAAACAATTGGGAGCCAAAATAAAAGAAGAGTTTCAGATGCCGGACCGTCGTGGGCTTTCAGCGTGGAATTCGTGGGAGGCATGCGCGAATGAATGGTTTGCTTTTTATCAGCACCGAGAAAAGGAGAGGGATGAATGACACAAAATAATCCTGAAAATTGACAATCTAAGTCAAAATAGTTTTGCGATGATGAAAACATGATAAGTTTTAATATGAAAACTCCTTAACATCACAAGGAGAGAGAAATATATAAGGAGGCAATCGTATGTTCGGTATGAAAAAAATCGTATCCTTTTTCCTGTCGTTCCTGCTGGTAGCAAGCGCCATGGCAATTCCGGCCAGCGCAGGAAACGTAAACTACACGACGGAAACGACCAAAGAAGGTTGGATCAAGGTGATCAACGAAGGCGGAGCGATCCTGGGGTATTCCCCCGGCAGCGGTTTGAAGCTGATCGAGGCTGATGGTTTTGCCTTTAAGGATTCCAACCGGAACGGCGTGCTGGATCCTTATGAGGATTGGCGGCTGGATGCTGAAACCCGCGCCGCTGATCTGGCCCAGCAGATTCCCAGCGAATGGCTGCCTGGCATCATGCTGCTCTCCACCCAGGGGGGGCGCGGCAAATCTTTGACCGACGAATGGAAAGCGAGTTTGGGGGATGGAACCCGCACCTATGACGGCAACGCTTCGACGGTAGACAGCGCCATAGCAAACGTAAACGAAATACAGGCTTATGCGGAAGCCCTGGATTACGGTATTCCCGTTGACTTTCATGCGGAAACCGGAGGCGGAATGAGCGTGAAGGTCGGTTCCAAATGGCCTGAGCCGCTGTCTGTCGGCGCTTCTTTTGACCCCAGCATCGCAGAAGCAGTGGGCAACGCCAAGTCCACCGAATATCGCTCTGTAGGCATTACGACCGTAAACAGCCCCCAGATCGACCTTGCCACTGAACCCCGTTGGAGCCGTATTTCAGGCACTTTCACCGAGGATCCTCTGTTGGCGATGGACATGGCGAAAGCGTATGTGAACGGCTTGCAATCCACCTTTGACGAAAATGGCGAGGATCTGGGCTGGGGCGCTGAATCCTTGAACGCCACCATCAAGCACTTCCCCGGCAACGGCAACGCCGAAGCGGGGCGCGAAGCGCACAACGATTACGGCAAGTACAACGTTTATCCCGGCGACAACTTCTACACCCAACTGCTTCCATTCAAGGCGACCCTGGAGTTGGACGGCAAGACCGGTTCCGCCTCAAGCTTAATGCCTGATTATGGAATCGGCCTGGATGAAAACGGAAACCCCATCGGTGATGACCGAGTGGCTACCGGCTTCAATTATTTCACCATCACAGAGATTCTGCGGGAAGAAATGGGCTTTGACGGTCTGATCTGTACAGACTATGACATCGTGGACATGCGCGGCTGGGGCCTGGAGGATGCTTCTGAAGCCGAGCGCATCATGTGGATCGTCGCTGCTGGCTGCGACATATACGCAAGCTATGATGACATTGCCACCGTGCGCGAAGGGCTCAAGCTCTATGAAGAAAAGGTCGGCGCGGAAGCCGCTGAGGAGCGTTACCGCGAGTCCGCCCGCCGCATCGTTCGGAACATGATCCAGATCGGCCTGCTGGATCAGCCCTATCTGGAAAAGAGCGTGGCAATGGCTGCCACCAACAATGAAGCGCGCAATGCCGCCGCTTACCAGGCACAGCTGAAAACTATCACGATGGTCAAGAATGCCGGGAACCTGATCCAGGAACGCAGCGACAAGCCCACCGTTTATATTCCCCTGGAATATACCGCAGCTGTGAAAGTTCCCCCCGAATCTGCAGGTTCCTCCGCCGATACGCCGGCCAGCGGCGATTTGCCCATAGACATCAGAGTGCTGAGCAAATTTCTCAACGTCGTGACTGATACTGTGGCGTCCCCATACACCGGCCCCGCCGATGAAGACGGCAATCCTACCATGATTCCCGAGGACATCATCCGCGCTTCCGCCGAAGATATCGCCAAGTGTGATTTCGCTCTGGTCATTATCGATTCCCCCAGCAACGACGGCGGCGGCTTCGACAAAGAAAACAACGAATACCTGCCCCTTTCCCTGCAGTATGGCCCCTACACTGCGAACAGTATCTATGTCCGCCAGCAGTCCCTGGGCGGCGATATCATCACCGTGGAAGTACAGGACACCTACGGCGCGCAGGTGGTCAAGACCACACAGAATCGCTCTTACTATGGCAAATCTGCCCGCATCAAGAACGCGGATGAGCTGGACAAGATCAGCTATGTGACCAGTGTATGCGAAAACGTGGTGGTGCTGGTCCGCGCTGGAGGCCCCATGATCTTCTCCGAATTTGAAAACAAGGTGGACGCGATCCTGATGACCTTTGGCGGCGTCTCCGATGAAGCGCTGTGCGAAGTGATTGTTGGTAAATTTGAACCCTGTGGCCTGCTGCCAGTTCAGATGCCCGCCAACATGGACACCGTGGAAATGCAGTATGAGGATGTCCCCCGCGACATGGAATGCCATGTGGACAGCGAAGGCAACACCTACGATTTCGCCTTCGGCATGAATTGTTTCTGCTTGATTCATGCCGCCAGCACCGAGAAATATTCCGTGGAGCCTTTGGTAGATTAATCTGAGCGTATCTTGCCGGGACGGAAGAAGAGCCGTCCCGGTTTTTATTTTTCAAAGCCTTTCCC